>Ga0065711_1026404_pt1 | contig 73143 bp, 34 predicted proteins | sample Hoacrofraction12_FD_59098 | JGI IMG/M metagenome (GOLD analysis project Ga0065711, IMG submission 59098) | Hoatzin crop microbial communities from Cojedes, Venezuela - Epithelial fraction 12 v2 (version 2) | ecosystem: Host-associated > Birds > Digestive system > Esophagus > Crop | place... | reverse complement strand
TTTTTTTTTTTTTTTTTTTGATACAAAGTTTTCCAGCTTTTTAACCAATGGCAGATTTTTCTGTGTCTGTCTTCCCCCCTGCTCCCCTCGCAGCTTCCAGCCACCACCCCTGGCTCCCCAAGGAAATCGAGGCTTTGCTTTGCTTTGTAGAGAACAGGCAGTTATCGGTACTGTGCTGTAACTTGAGGTGGCAGTGCTCAAAGCGTGTCTGGTGACGGAGTTTGAGGGATGCCTTGCGGATTAAAACTTGGCATCCACACCCTTCTGTTGGTCCTGTGTTTACCGAGACAAATCATAACTGCTTCCGTATGAAGTACTTGCCTCTCAGTCTCAAGCATACATTTGTTGTCAAATGTGTCTTTTTTTGGTGTTAAATGGTAATTGCCTGCAGGTTTTGCTTCACCCTTATTAGTGACTTTTAAGGAGACCTTTATACAGGAAAAAAGAATGTAAATGCATACAAATATGTGGAAATATGTATGTGTATATGTATAGGAATAATCCTTCCCTCTGAAGTAATTCTGTACATGGAGGCATCCTCACCAATACTAAAAAAATATTATGGCAAGCTAAAATTAATTTTCTGCAGATTATTTTTTTATTATGAAAACTTTCAATTTTTCAATTATATGTAATTCTGAAAATTTGGTTAGGCAAACCTCATCTGGTACACATTTTGCTAGTAATAATGGTAAATTCTAAAAATTGATGTTGTTGCTACCTTAAGTTAATAGATGTTAGTTGGATGGGAGAGGTGGTAAGAAAATACAGTTAGTGAAAGGGAACAATGAACTTATGTCAAGTGAGGGATCCTTTTTATTAAATAATATTGTATTGTGTATCATTATCTCATTTTTGCATATTTTGTCCTTAAGTAAAAGCATCATATACTTCATTTCAGAATTAGTAACCGCAGTGGGCTTCCTAGGGATTAGCTACTGATTGTTCACCTTAATTTATTATTGAGTCTAACTTAAGCTAATAAGGAAAAATGCATTTTACTTTATTTCTTTCTTTAAAGTCTTGAATATTCTAACTTGCTGGCCTCCTTGCTTGTAATCTGTTTTGTGTGCAGGGTTGCGTACCACAATCCTCCACTTCTATCTTTGTGTACGTGCTCAATGACTAATGATTTATAATAACTGTGAGGTTTCACAGTGTGTTGCCTGTAACTGTGATGTGATCCATTAATACATCATTTTTGTTCATAGTCGCAAAGACAAAACGCCAAAGCATTTATAAAGCTGTCTTTGAAAGATGACTTAACCCTGTAGCATGTTGTGAGAGTGTTAAATGCAAGGTGGTGCTGGGGAGACGTTGCTTGGCCAGGTTTATTTTGAAGGCATAGCGTGGTGTAGTTAGAAGCAAGCATGCCTGTGCAATTTCAGCTTGTTTCCTTACACTCTACGTTAGCAAAGCATAAAGATACGAAAGTGAAAACTTGAAAAGGAAACTAATTTTTTATTTTCTGGTTGGGTGTGACATAAGTAAACATTTTGAAATGAAAATGTCTAAATTCCCCATGCAGCAATAGTTTTCTGAAGTACCTCTGTTGTGATTTAATTTACTTTAATAGTCACTGTTTCAGACTTCACTTCTTGTAGGCTTCATTTTTATGAGGACACATGTTAGGTTTTTGTTTGTGCTTCAGGGGAAGGAAAAAGATGAAGACTTTGCAGGTAGAGGTGGAAGACTGAGTATTAGGAAAAAGACGGTTTTCTAACCATAACTCTGTGGTTTTTACTGTTATTTGGGGGCACTGTTGTCTCTTAACGTTAGCAGGTTGTGCCCATTCCCTGTGAGTCTGTTGTAATGCTTTGGCCCTGGCATTCTTGCATTAACCCCCAACCACTTCTATTTTCTACTTCCATGCGTCTGTTACCTTGCATAGCCATCCACCTGCGGTGGCTTTGGTCTGAAGCCATCACGCTGAATCTGTTACCCATTGAGTGCACACTTTTGATTTAACTGGGATTTAACTGAGTAACAGATGCACGTAAGTAGGGATTGTGAAAAGTGTTTGAGTGTGTGTATGTAAGCGAGAGCTAACGGAATATATTCAGCTGTGTACTCTTGCTTGGCTCCTGCTGTCACTAGCTTGCTAGATGGTCTTTGCAGAAGACAAAATCAAAGGTGGTCTCTATTAGAATTTCAATGTGCTTGAATGACAAAAGAAAATGCCTCGTTGCATCTTTTGGCCATTTTTCAGTATCTGTTTCTGAAGAGCGGTGAGAAAAATAGTAGGTTGTGAAATGCTGTTTGAGTTTTCATTTGCAGTGATGTTTCTTAATGAGCACTGCTGCATTCCTCGGACCTCTCCCAAAGGTCTGAAGGAGCTGTGCGAGGGTGCTGTACACAGAATTGCTTTCCCAGTCTGTTTCTCTGCAGTGCTTGCTTGGTGCCTTCTTGCTGCAGAGTCCCCTTTGTCTGTGCAGCTTGCTGAGCCTCTCTGCGTGGGATCTATGGCAAACTGTGGCCATCTGAATCACTGCTGCTGCGTTCCCTCATCCAGTCCCATGCAGAGCTGATGGAGCTCACTAACCCAGGGAAAAAAACCCAAAACAGAACAACAAAAAAAGAAGTTCATTCTTTTAGTAGCTTGGACTTCTGTCCAGTTACCAAGGACTGGCTCACCGCAGGGCCAAATATCAGACTGGCTGTGCTGGTCTGAGGGAGGCAGAAGGAGGGTTTGTGCCTACCAGGGAGGGTGGCAAAATTGCAGCAGCTCTCCTTCACTCACGTTGGCTTCAGCTTGTTGCAGTGCTGTGTGCCCTCAGCTCCTTTGTGCCAGCTTGAGTAAGGAATCATCCGTAACGTACGGCAACTATGTCACTTGGTGGTGTGCTTTTCATCTGTCACTCTGTCTTCAGATAGTGCTTCTTTTAGGTTAGTGTTGTGAAGTTTTATGAAGATAGCTGTATATTCTCTGCCACTGGCGTTTCGAGCTATGCCTTCAGATGGTATCTGGTTGGTTTTGGTGTTTATGCTTATTGAGCTGAAAATACACGCCATTAGAGTGACTGATCAGCTGACCAGTCTGTTCAGCAAACAGAGGAACTTCGGAGTAATGCTCTTTAAAAAACTCAACAGCTCTGTGTCCGAGTGGACAAATTCTTTTCATATGTGTTTGTGCTACGTGTTGCTACACACGTTACTGTACTTCCAAAAGAGCTGGGTTGTTCACGGACGTGCGACAATGTCACAGCCCGAATGTCAGTGTTAGATTTTAGTACATACTTAGTTCGGAAACTTTTGAAGAGAGTATTGAGGAGTACTCAGAGAGTATTGAGGTTTGAAATCGACACTGATCACAACAGTTGTTGCATATAAAAAACTGTTCTTTAAAAAAAAAAAACCACACACCAACCCCCAAACCTGCCAATTTGTTTATATAATTTTGAAAGAATTTGAGTGATGGTGAAAGGATGTTTTACAGTCGTTATAGTATTGGGTTTGAGCTTTAAGTTCAGCTCATCCTTATTTTAAGTGATACATTGAGTCTCAATGGGACCTTAGTAAAGAGTAGAGCCAGCATATAGAGTTAGGCTTTGAAGTGTGTTTAGAGAATACTGGAGGGGGATTGATGCAGTTGTAGAATCAAGATTGTGTTAAAGCCTATGTAACTTCTTTTGGATGTTAATATTCGTAAAGGTTTAAAGAAATTGTAAAAGGAAAAAACAGTGCATCTTTCTGACTGTAGGTAGAAACTGGTCTGATGATGTTTTCTAAGTATGTTTCTTTCTCAACCACTGTTGGGTGTAGTGAGAGAAAGAGAGAAAAATGGAACAATTAATGCACCATATGTCCAAAACAACAGAAAACCAGTCTGTAGGTGTTATACTGAAGAAGAATTTGGTTTAGTCCCAGCTGTCTTTTTTTATGGAGACAGCATTTACTGATTTGTATTGCATTTTGAAAGACTTGTACCCAGTAATGGATACTTGCTGTTTGTTATTGTTGCTTTTTCTTTTAAGCTTAAAAAAAAATACATATATATAAAAAAGGTCTTTATCTTTTGGAAACCCTTCCTTTCTTACAGAAAATATTGTATATTTCTGTAGAGTTTAACCCTACATATGTACATGGGATGATTTGAAATCCATCCATTATCAAGCAACAAAATTACGCTCTGTCTTACTGATTTGGGGTTGTTTCCTTTCTGGAAGAAATAAGCAGCTTTCCCTTCGAATCTTGCTAGGACAGCAGCTGCTGATGAGAATGAGCTTCCATATTTAATAGCTTCTATTAACTTCACAGACACACTCACGCACCCCAGTGTCACATTATAGGTGAACAGGCCCTAATTAAAAGCACGCACCATCTGCCGGTGCGCGGCAGCAGGGTGGCACGCCATCACGGTGCCGAGCCCTGCGATTGCGGTGTGCTATGTATGAGCTCACGCAGAGAACGCGGGGCTGGGCTGGTGGGGGCCGCGTTAGGAGCTGCACAGCCCCATCTCACGGCACGGAGCCCCGCTGCCTGTTCCTCGCCCCTCCTCAGCCTTCTCCCGCAGTGGTGTTATTTTTCAGCATAGTCTTTGGAGTTTTTTGATGATCGTGTTTCAGACAATTTTGTGCCTCGTGTTTGCCTTCTACACAAGATTGAAAATGTTTGTTGAATTGTTACACTGCTTGTGGTGTTTGCAGCAGCCTGGTTTTTTCCCTTCCAGCGCCGCACATAGGGTTTTAGTTTCCGTAGTAAAAACAACACTGATGTGATGTGGGGGTAGGGAAGTGGGACCTTATCAAGACAGCCGAGCAGCATCAGTCTACTGCCATTTTTCCTTCCCCTCCCAAGCACACATCTAATGAAAGTATCGCTGCTCAGTCTGAAAATTTTATTTTAAGGTTGAAATTGGCCCTGTTTTATAGAGCCGTACACTACAGAGTGCCTAAAGGTTCTTTACTGGTTTGAAAAGAAAGGAGATATTTGGAGGTAGCTGCAGCTTTGGACCGTCCTCTCTGAAAGCAGAGATGGTAAGCTCTTCCTGCTTGCAGAGACTGTGCTGTTATCAGTGGGGAAGTGGATGCGGAGGTGTTGGGCTGAGGGGTGAAATATACTTTGTCAGGAGGGGAAAGGGGTGACAGGGAAGGAGCCCTTTTTTATTTTTTTATGGTTGGTCCAGCAATCTACCTTTGACTACTAGATTACAAAGTCAGAACTAGTAATAACATAATGTATTGAGTGGTTATTTCAATGGCTGTTAGAGTATGCAGAGTAAGAACTGTCACACTGATTCAAAATAATTTGGGGGATGGCTTTTTGGTTCTCAGGCTTTTTGTTATGTTCTTGAGCTTGGCAGTGTCCATACCGGGCATCCCACTGTATGTTTATAGCAAAAACAAGCAGCAATGACTGGACTGATAGGTCAAATACGAAAGTTTTCTGCAATAACTTCCTGTAAACCCACTATTTTTGATTAAAGAATCTGGTTTCTGTTTCAACTCAGGCAAAACAAGACCCTGAATAAAAAATATGTATATAAAACTGGGCAAAATATGTATGTCTGTGTATATGTATTTTTAAAAATTGCGTATTTTCAAGAATGTTGAAATGTCATAAACTGTGGCACACCTATGAATACACGTCATCTTATTGTTTGTGTTTAGAATGTATGCCATCAGAAGGATAAGAGATGCCTTCAGAGAAAACAAGAATATAAAGGATTCTGAAAAAATAGAAGAACTAGTAAATAAAGCCAAAGCAAACCTAGAGGTCATTCATCGGCAGGTACGTTTATTTCTCATTTTATCTAAGAGTTGTACATTCCTCACTTCACTGTCTTAGGCCGCTACAGACAGAAAAAAACAGATCCTTGCTCAGAACACCCCTGGATGAACAGCAGGTTTCGTATGTCTGAGTTCGAGAGGGTGGGAAATACCCGTTTATCCGTGACGGCTGCAGTAGGGGAATTAGGGCTGTTTGTTCCCTTAACTGGAACAGGCCTTGCTGTCAAAAGTGTAAATGCTCTGCTGTTACCGTTTCTGCTGTTTGTTTTACTGTCTCTTGGCTCCACTTCTCTGTTCTGCCCTAATTTTCCTGAGAGTCTGTTTGCTCTAGCTCTTGTGTGTTCGATTCCTGTGCTCACACTTTCCTCTTTCCATCATGGGTTCAGAAGGGTGGCTGGGACGCTCACTCCGAATCGTCTTGCCTTCTGTGTTTCTTTTTGCCCGCCTCCAGATACAGTGTTAGAACAGTATCAGAACAAGAAAATGCTAAAGTGAATGAAGTAAATGCTGGCTAGATGTGTCCAAGCAGGGCGAGGGATCTGTCTTTGGAAGAAGCTGAGTCACTGACTGTTCTCTCTGACTTTGAGTAGCATTTATAGCAACTCTGTTCCTTCCACTGGGTACCGTATTATTTAGACATGAATTATACTTCGTTGAACTTCAGATACTTTATTACTTATCATATGTAACCACTGTCTACAGTGACCCCTGGAAATTTGAAGAAAGCAAGCTTCTATGTCTGCACTTGCCATGCTTAAGCTATTCCTCCTTGCAAAATCTGCACTTACTGACACCGGTCAGAGCTCAGTAATACTGTTATTAAATATCAAAAGAATATGTACACCTGTTCCTCCATGGTCTGTTTTAGCATGAATCTTTTAACAACCAGCAGGACAGTTAGCTGGATTTTTATTTCAGTAGGAAGCTGGGCCCTTTGATTTGGCAATTAAGTACGAATATTTTACTGCATGTTAAATTATTTCTTTGGAATTTCTTCTTCCAGGAACAGGTGTTGTTTTGTGCTGCCATAGCTTTGCTATCTTTTTTTAACCCAAACACTATTTTTGTATTTTAAGAGTTTCTCGAAGCAGCAGTTCGGATTGGATTAATTCCATGCAATAATATTTAAATGTTGGGGTGTGTTTTCTCATTTCTGTAGGTGATGAGTAGCATTTTCAGCTCTTCTTGTTGAGGTTTTATCCTGGAGAGCCTTGCTATTCAATATTCTCCAGGGGAGTATTAGAGGCTGGAGAAGACAATGAACGAGGGGGTGTCACAGGAGAAGAGCCAGAGGTCACTGAGCTAGCAGTTAGATTGCTGAGTTCTAATTAGTAAATTTAGGTATGCAAAATATTTAATAAGTACAGATGGATTGCGGTCAATACTCTTACTGCACTTAAAGTTAGGATGGGATACAAAGATCATTGCTTAAGCTTATTGTATGTATCTTAAATGTTACATGCATGGAAAAAATGTCACTTACCAACTCATCAATGTCTGGTGTCAGATAAGGGATCTCTCGGCCTCGGGGTGACCTTGAGGGGCGTCCCTACTCAAGGGGAGATCACCACCACGCAGCCAGATGCCGTGGAGGGAGAGCACAACAGACCCGGATGGCTGCGGATATTTGTAGTGTGAAGTGGTTGATCTGTACTCAGATTTTCTGCTGTGCCCATGCAGTTTTGGCCATATGTCAGCCCATTCTCCAGCCAAACTGGGATTTTCTGAGGCTAGTGCTGAGTTCTCACTGATAGGATTAACTTTGGTTAGGCCTACTTGCTGAGCATCTGCCTGGACCGAAGTTGTGTTAGTGCAAACAGGAGAAATACATCCGTCACAGAGGGTGGCAAAAGGCAGGAATGCACAGGGTCACATCCTGCCACTTACAGAAATTGGCATCAAAGAAGTAACAGTTTGTGGAAGTGGGATATCCTGTAGTAAAGTGCTACAGAAAATCTCTGCTGGGTTGCGACTAAGATAAATTCCTGTCAGCGTGTCAGAAAATGTTATGTGCTGGTTATAAGTAAGAATGTAAACACTGTATCTTTGATAAATCGGGAGAACATTAGTGAGGCTACCACTGACTGAGGTGTACTAAATTTATTTTTGTTTTAAAATACCTTAACTAGGACCTACTTGGCACAACTCTTACAATAGCAAGTAGTTCCTTTTTCTGAAAAGAGTTCAATTTCAAGGTATCAAAGCTCTTGAAATAGGTGGGAAATACTGTTCTTGCTTTATAGATTGTATCTGGAGTGCTCAAATGAGGATGCTGATTTGTAGTACCTTGATGTTCGGGGTACCCTGACTTCATGTGGTTAGGGTTTGTCTCTCGCTGGTTCTGTGAGCCTAAATGTTACAAGGCAGTTCTAAATCAGATGATGGGTAAGTCTTGCTAAAATAAAAGCTTTCCAGCTTTTCTTTCAACAAAACATGCTTCTCCTGACTCATCTGGGCCATAATAAGTCTGGGACAGATGCTAAAATAAAACTCCTCTCTCGTCTGACTCCTGTGAACGCACAGATTAGCTTGTTATTGTAGAACCTGAAAAAAGATACCATTTCTGTAAAACAGACTCTTGACAGGGCAGACTCTTTTCCTTCTAGCATGTGGGTCTTGTCTTGCACCTTTTATGAGGTTTTCTTTTAGCCAAAGATAGCCCCTCAGCATCAGGTAGGTCTTTCAGCTGCCTTGGAAAGAGTAGAAAGAGCAGGCAGGCTTGGTTAATCTGACTGGTACACCCGCTCGCTGCCCTTTGTGAAGTCGTTGGGCCTAAGGATGTTTTGTGTTCCTTAGTTGCCAGTGAACATTTTGATCATACATAAACACGTACGCGTGCCTGTACGTACACAAGTATCTCCAACAAGCATGCGTGTGAACAGTAGGCAGCTGTTCTTTGCGCTGCTAAAAATGTTGTGCGTGTAATTCTTCATTCAAGAAAATGACAGCACTGAAAGGTTAGACAGGATTTGTTATTTTCTTCTAGCAAGGATTCTGCTTTTTTCATCATACCGGCAGAACCATTTTAATCTGCTACTTTTTTTTTTCCATTTTGCTACTTTGTAGTAATGGCAAAGACATAAGAAATATTTCTTGACTCAAGACTGAGAGAAGTCGTTGAGAGCCACATTTTGCTCTACCACGTAATACATAAATCTTACTTTAAAATGTTTTATATGTAGGTGTGAATTTTTCAGCTGGGAAGATGTTCAGAGTCAAAAAGAGCACGTAGGGTTCTAGTGTCCTGGAATAGCACAGTCTGAATTTTCAGAATGTGGAAGATCTCTCCACATATGTTTTAGTTTTGCAAGCATGGAAAACTAGTGTTTAATACAAATATATTATAAACAAACTGTTGTTAAGCAAACAACAGTAAGTACCTATCTTTCTGTTATGCGTTTGTTGTTTGGAGGGTATCTTTGTCACTGGGACATAATGCAGAACAGAATAATACAGAGCGGCCTCAGTTATTGCTAAACCTGCAGGGTTTTACTGCTTTGTTGTTTCAAATCTCAGCTATTTAAGGGGCTTCTCCCACATGCAAAACCAATCAGATAAAGCTAAAGTAGTTTTAAATTGAATCACAGTTTGGTATTCCGTGTGAGAATTTCTGGAAAAATATACTTGAACAATAAGAAATATTAAAGTGTCCAACACAACCTCCCATTTTTAACGCTGCTAAAACAGTGAAGCTTAGGTTGAAGTATCTCTTGTGTGTCACGCTTCTAGAAATTTTCCAGACAAAGTATAATCATGCTGCATTACGTTTTGGAAGGGTGTATGTGTTTATCTTCTATGTTTGTGGGAGCAGCAGACAGTAACACACGCAGTGACAGAGTAGGCAATGGAACTTTTTAACAGAAAAATAATCTGATAAAAGAAAATTAGTTTATCAAGATAATTTTTTGACACAGGTGTCCCTGCAAGATTTGATGTTTGGGTAATAAGGATTATTTTTTTGAGTCATTCCCCCTCACCCCTCCCCCCAGAAAAAAGTTTTCTAAAAAACTGAGAACAGTTGTTCTTTGCAGAATTTCTATTATGTTCAGTGTCATCTCACTTTCAGCTGTAAAGCAAGAGATAAATGTTGGAAAAATAGCAACATTCTCTTAAAAGTAAGCTTTTCGTCAGGACTATTAAAAGCCTTAGCATCTACATTCATATTAATATTTACTTGCTGTCAAATTTAATCATGCTCCGTGGAAAAAAATTCATTCTTGCTCCCTGTTTAATTGAAGATCTAAGTAATGAAGTCATCTGACATTATTAAGACTTTATATTTAAAACTAACCAAGCATGATATAAAGTGCTTTTATTTTTAAATACAGAAGCAGTGAAGCAAGCGTGAGATGTAGCGTACATTTTTTTGCTAAGTTTGGGGGTGATTATGATGTAGCGCATCTTGGTATTGCTGACTTTTTTTCATAGTGTGTCGATAGAAATTAAATAACATCCCACTCTGCTGACAATTTGTTGTTACTCTAAAATCAAATTTATATTCACTTTACATTCTAATTTACGGTTTAGTCGTCAAAGTGACCATTGAAGTGTAAGGTTCATAAATAACTATTTCAGTCAGCCTAGTGGGAGATGTGAAATAGTGACAGATTACTGTCATTTGGTTCATGTCAGTCACTGTACAATTTGCCTGAATGCTATAAAAGTAGCTTTATAAAGCTGAAAAGTATGGAGGATCATTAATCTCTGCCTTAGTCCTCCTCTGCTTGTTATTGGTTTCGATTTAAAAATAGTCTGGCTAAAGGAAGGAACAGTTGTGATGCTTTTCTCAATGCTGTTTGGGAAGGTTTTTTTGGTGTGTTTACTGTGTAAACAGCACAATTTGTCGTGTCTTCCCTGTGAAGAAGGGCGTTGTGAGAAATGCATTCTCCCAAGGAAGTCTGAAATAGGAAGTTTTAAGAAGTTTTCTGTCTGAGTCTTGAGGTCCTTTGAGGATTATCGTAACAGCCATTCCCCAGCTATGCTCCAACGACTTCATTTGTGAGTTTCCATTGCTATTGGAATATGTCAGAGCTAGGAGAATTTGCTCTGAAATGTTACTGCTGTTGCTGAGATTCCAGATTTATAGAAGTCGCTTTGAAGATAGGATCATACTGAGTGTTTTGAAGTATTCGCTGTTTTTTTTGTGGCATGCCATCCCTCAAGTTTTGAACTGAAAATATAAAAGTGAAATTCAAAAAGCTATGTTAGACCTGTGTGCTTTGATTAAATCCCTGTTTTAATTTATAGGACATGTCTTTCTTAAGGTGTTCTTCCACAGTACTTTCTCCTTAGTTTTAGACTGGAAACTACAGATGTCTTATTGTCCAGCTGAGAAGGGTTATTTAGGTTTTCCTGACAGCTCTGGGGGCTTTGGTGTCAATTGTGTTGGTTTTGACCTCACACAACTACAGTATGCTCCAGTGAAATAGTTTCCATCTTTCACAATCTTTGTCCTTTTAAATAATCTCAACTGATGAGAATCATGGTTTGCACAAACCTTTAGCAGGGAGACAAGAGATGCAGCATGAGCAGTTAGGCATTGAGGACGTGTGGATCTGCTTCCTTTACATTTGGCTCGTCATCGGTGTTTTCTAAGGGACCAGATGAACTTTTCTTGTTCTTTTGAATTTGAGCTGTTCTTCCTCAGGCTTGACCTCTCTTAACTGTTCCCCTCAGATGTGTAGAAGAATGAAGGAACATGGTTTTGAAGTATGAGAATGCTATTAAAAAGGTTCCACTGATAATGAAAAATATTGAGTACTTGCAGCATTTTTCATGTTTGCAGCGTGTTGTAAGTACATTCTAAACTTTCCAGTATTCATTGATTATAGTAACTTTAACTCCATTTCTTTTAATTAAATGCTTCGTTACTATGCCTTGATAAAAGCCTGTGTCATGCTTAGTGTGAGATTTTGGTCTCATATTTCTTGTGTTTCTCCATATTTCCCATTTCTAGTAAAAATTATTAGTATGATCTTGTTTTGAAGTTTGTGTGAAATAAGAGTAGTTGAACGGGTCTTCTGGATCTCTTTTTTTTTTTTTTTTTAGCAAGCCAAGTACTGCACCTTCTTGAGGCACTCATCAGCACTCTCTCATCTTAGCAAGACCATAGTTTCAAATTACAGTTGAATGGAAGTGGAGATGACACTGAATGAGTATACCAATACAGCACTCATTATTACGAACTGGTAGTAATATAGCTACAGCATAAGGAAGCGTGTTTCTGTTAATCAAAATAGTATAAATATTAAAGCACGTTTAATAAAAACTAGCAAAATAAGAAAATCCAATTATAGTTACTCTAAAAAACCAAAAGGTAGAAGTACCTTAGGTTACTGCACCTGCTTTGGATTTTATTGCTCAGCCTTTGTGGTTTCATCAGCAAATACTCCCATTGTTTCCATAGTTCAGTTCAAGTAACCCTGTGATTGATTTGCAGCAATAGCAGGGAAATTAGTAAATGCCACAGTGTATGTGTTTCTGGACTGAAAGCAGATTGTTGAGCATTCAGGGGACTGGTACCAATGTACACAGTTGTGAGTGACGTTGAAATTGACTGTCTCAAGAAACTCCTCAACCTTCAAGAAATACTCTGCATCTGAAGGTACCTGTGTTTAAACTGCAAAGCGTTGTAGGCTGGATGCCTTAGCAGGAGGAGGTTCGTTATGAAAATCCTTGTTAGGAGATTTAGTTTCAGGCTATAAGTCGTATTTCTGTCTAATTCTTATGAATATGTGAGGAAGTTGCAAAGTAGTGTATAATTTATTTGGTTGTTAGCAGCAGTTTGGAAGCCAAGAGGGAAGGCTAGCTGGAAAAGCTCTTTAAGCGCTCGGAGTGCAGGGTGCAGCACCCACCCGCTGTGCAGGACTCTGTATGACAGTGGGAAGTCATGGGCTCCTGCCGGCAGCCGGTTATGCCGGAGCTCTCATTCGGTTTCCTCTTGTCAAGTTTGTCACCACAAGGAAGTTTTTAAATCACAGATTAGTTTTCTGCTTTTCTTGAGAATCTCCTTGAATTTTATTTATTTATTTTTTATTATTTTCAGCTTCACAATGACAAATACCTGTTTTTCTACAAAAATGTATGGACTTACAGTTGTTGTCTAAGAGGAGTGTTCTTGGAAGTTTGCTGCTTTTTTACCAGTGGCATATATTTCTATTTATTACAGTTGCACCTACACATTCTAATCAGCCTAGAGCCAACATTACTCACAGACAGAACTATTCCTATCTCTCGAGCCATTTAGTTTAAAGCAAGTGTAGAAGCAGGAAGAAGTTTTCAAATGCCTCACAAGAGCAGGAGTTGAATGGTGTAATCAAGCAATGGACAGAGAGCCTGTTAAAACAGTTTTATCAAGTCACTGCGCGGTATCAGTTTTTGAATGTCATCACACATCTATACACTTTAAATACTTTTGATGCCATCTAGAATTTAGCAAATGGTTGTCATGAGCCTCTTGCATTTCTCTCACTCTTAGCCTGTTGCAATACTGGTAGTCAGTTTTTAATTGCTTTAGCAGATCGTGAGTTCTCACTTGATTGGTTCTTATGTGCATTCACCAAAATCATGCTGGAAGCTTGTGGCAAAGCCAAACACTGAAATGAAATCAGCTGACTTTGGTTTTTAGAAGGCAATGAGGGGATTTTTCTGTGGATATTTTTTTTGATTCCAGATCTCTTTGGGGTGATATTTTTAGATTTTTTTTTTTTCCCTCAAGGTCATCTAAATCTTGTTTGTTATGTTCAAGTTGCGCTTCCTTTCGGTGTGATTTGAAAACACAACTCATGCAATAGACATTTGTATATTTCTTCTTTTCTAACAGCAGCCTACACGGAAGAATACCGTTAAGAAAGCAGCACATTAAGTTTTGGTGCTCTTTACTTGGAAAGAGACACAGATGCAGATGGAGGAAGGTGTAACATAGGATGGATAATACCTGTCTTTTAGTAAATGAGAGAAAGCATGAAATTAAAATTGGAATGAGAAGGCATTAAATTCAGAGCTATGCTGGATATTCCAGTATGAGAGTAAATGCTTTTTATGTTCAGTAAATATCCACAAGGTTTGGGGGGGGGAGAGAGGGGAAGGGAGGAGAAACAAACCAAAAAATGCTATAGGAGTGACTTTGAAAAAGGATTGGTAAGCTTGAACAGAAACCCAGGTGAATCAGAACTTGGTCCCTCACGGGGCATGTTAGCAGTGAGGTCCCCTTCGGCCAACCTTTTCAAATAGCTTTTTCATCCTGGCATGTGGGATGGCTTTGGAGATATGCAGCACTGTAACAGATGCCAAAAGCCCGGAGCTGTCACATCAGCTTAACTTCCAGCATCGGAATGCTTAGGAGGTGTAACAGACATCTTGCCCGTCTCCGGGTGGCATGGCTCTCCCGGTTACGCCTGCGCGAGTCTCCAGAGCGGTGTTACTCCTTAGGCTTTCACTTAACTCTCCTGATGGAGAGTGAGATTGTATTTTCACAAGTGATTTGCTTCTGTTTGCTCTGCTGACTAAAATACAAGTGGCAGGTTCTGCCTGCAATATTAAATACCAAAGTAGACCCTGCGTTGGAAGTAACCTTTAGGCTACAAGCAAAAGCTACTCAGAGGTAGAGTGAGGCTTTGTCTTTCTGATCTAAGAGCCTTAGTGTAAAGCACAGCATTTGATGTGTGCAGTAACCTTTCCTAAAAGGAAAGACTGACTGTTGAGTGTTGGCAGCTGCTTTTAAAATACTTCAGTTATCTGTCATAAAAAGCTGTCATTGTTTTTGTTACATGTATTTAGTGGCTAATCCAGTGAGGGTTGGGGCTTATCATAAATAGTAAGTAGTTATATAATGCAGCCAGGGCTCTGAGCATCTGACGTTATGCACAGAGGAGGGCTGTCTGAAGGGCAAGAGGAGGACTTGCTTTCTAGTGAGCAATTTGGCATGGCAGTATGTCACATCCGATCAAGTAAATGCTAGGGGTAAACTTCCACGTGGAACAGAGGAAGGTTCACCAGCCTGGCTGCTCAGTAGCTTCTTGAAACACTTAACAGCATGGATTGAACCAGGCAGTGCTGAGGAAAGCTCCAGAAGCAAGGAAAGCTCACGTTTTCAGGGAGATAAGTTCCTCTGCTGCTCATCCCTTCGTGCTTTCTGCTTTTCTGTGTTGGTGCCTCAAGGGCTTCTGCCCCGTGTGTACGTGAACACGGTTCATAGGGGTGGCTGTTGCAACAAAACTTCGAGGGCCACTTCCAAACGAGGTGGGTAACAGCAAGTGTGTGTGTCCTGGTGTAACTATAAAATATTGCCAAGAGGGAAGGTAGAAATAAGCGCTAGTAGTTTTGATGACAGCTTAAATGACTTCTGCTGTGTTTCTAACCTGACTGGGTGATCTTGGGTTGGTGCCTCCCAGTCGGGTTCGTAGTGGCACCGCTTGAGGGATGGTTTGAAGACTGAGTTTCTAGCATTAAAGTGGATTAACTTTTGAACAACTTTCTGTCTTTCTTGCTGTGTGATGTCTGCTGCAGAGTAGAACACTTGTGGAGGGTGTCTTTTTTACTGAATAGGAAAAAGAAGTGTGGTTGTTTTGTGTGTTATTTATGTAACGTGTCCTTGTAAGAGCCTCACGTGTGTATTGTGACTCGCGTTCACGTCAGAACATAGATCTCTCCTGAGCCTCCCTTTTCAGTGGTGTTACCTTGGGGTAAACCAGTTTTAAGTGCAGCTAGACCTTAAGGAAATGAAAGGGACTGCTGTTTTGAGGACTTCCGAAAAACGTAAGAGACAACAGTGTTGTTATTACAACAGTGATCTCTGTTTTGACCTCCTGCAGCTTGTTGGTTGCTTTTTAATCTGTTGTTATTTTATTTCACTTTGCTTGCTGAGGAAGCTTTCTGTCCTGGTTTTGCACTGCTCGTTGAAAGGAGACAGCGTCAGGCTCAATGGCAGCGCAGCTGAGCCCACGCGCTGCCCTCCAGGAGGAGCTTTGGCACGTTTGTCTGGTGCCTCAGACCTCCGGGACCGTGTTCTGCTGCCCTTGAACTGCAGTCTCGAATTCAGGATGGCGATGTTGGTGTTGACGCTCTCAGTATCCGACAAGTCACCTAGCCCTGTAGCTGTGGTACGACGGGGGGTTTTAATGACATTTTCTCCCCCCTTACTCAGTCATCAGTCTTATTACAATGACAGTTTTCCCCTTTACAGCTAAGGAAGGGAAAAGGGAACATTTTAGCTCCTCTTTAAACTATTTGCTGTTCTGTTCTGGCCTTTCAGATGGCCGTGCTTCTCCCCTCAGCACGTTGAAAATGCGGTATGTAAAAATCTTCCCCTGCCACTCTAAATCAGATGCCTTTTTTGGTTTCTTTCACAGATAGTTTGTCAAGTCTGAAGAATTTATTCTCATGTTCATTGTTAGCGTAAGGCCAGCCTGCAAAGAGCTCCACTTGTCCTGTTTGCTCCAAGAACCTGTCTTCACAAGTGCGTTTTATTTTCCCATCGCATTGCTTCTCCTGTTGGTTCAGTCACTAAAACTCTGTCATTATCCCAGTTGCAAAGGTGCCAGTTGTTTTCTCATTTTAAAATTACTTGTCAGAATGAAACCTGTTTATAAATCCCACCAATGTTAACGGTCATTTAATAAAAAACTGAAAAAATCAGTTATTTAAAAAAAAGGAAAAGAAGAAGAAGAAACTGCCTTCACAGTTCTGTGTGTCTGGTGTCTCTGCATGTGTAGTAATCTTCTGGGGGTCCGTTGAATACCCCTGTGGTTTAGCATAGCACCAAGCATGGTCTCTGCCACTAATACCATTTGACTGAATTTGCAGCCAGGTAAAGTCACAGAGATCTAGTTTTATTTTGACAATAAACATAAATGTGTGGCCTTTGCATAAAGCTCTTTCAAACAAAGAAGCTTTATGATTGACGTGCTATGTTTCAATTTTATCTTCCTTGCAGTAATTTGGATTCTGTCTGGTGTCTCTGTAGTAAGCTGCTTGTAGTTGAGGGAAATACGTTTGATCCACGAAGTTGTGATGAAGGCCAAGCTTTAGGAAAGAAAGTTGCTAGACTCCAGTGTCGGTATGTCTGATCCAGCCCTTGGAAGTTTCAGCAGGGAAGACTGTTTTCTAGACAAGAGTGTAGAGGGAAGATCAGTATTTACGCAGTCTCCTTGGTACTGGTGCATTGCTGCTGTCTTTAGCTCGGTGCTTTCTGAGGTGAGCCAGGGTTTTTTTTGGCTGTTAAAAGCTAGAGCTGCAGTGCCCTTCATCCTGGTGACAGGCATTATGCCAGTACATTAATTCTAAAAGCAAGGAAAAAGAAGAGGAGAAAAGGAGCCCAAACTCTTCCAGTCGCATTTAAATCGCAAATTGACTAATTCCTGTTGTTGTTCTCTGGGGTGTCAGATGTGTGCTCCCCCCCTTCCAGGTACGGACTGCCTGAACGCCCATCCTAGGATGTTTCCTTGGCAGGAAGCAAACCATTGCCAAGCAGAGTGTCAAGTTCACCTTTATAATTTGGTCACCTGTAGAAGGTATATAAATACATAATTTGAAACAAAGATCTGCTGTTTATCCTGTAAACAAGGTCTTGTCCCTCGCCAGGGCAGTTACGTATATTGCAGGTAGTAGCTAAGTAACACCTGCATAGTCTTTCTCCTGTGAGCATAATTCACTGCCTGAGCAGTTTGGTAATTTTTAACCATATTTTCATCTGTCTGTATGGTTAATGAGAGCATTATGTGACCTAATCAATTTCACATTATTACAGATCTTGTTTGTAGTTCTGTTGATTTTGTTGTTGACCCAATACTTTAGTTATGTGTTCAAATGATCTTAATTTTAATTGGAAGTACTTTTTGTCTCACAGCAGTCTAATTTCTAGGCACATTTGTCAGTAGTGAACGCTTATTGGGGGTGATTACTCTCTAACTGCTAGTGCCAGTATACCTCTGGGAGGTTAATCAATCTTGTGCTTTTTAATTGACATCAATAATGTGTTTACATTTATCAATATTTCTTAATTGTCAAATTAGAACAGTGGAGCTTCAATAATAAATCATGACAATGGTTAACTTCATACATTAGATTTTTAAGAGTCTCCTTAAGCAGTTTGACATGCTGTAAATTGCTTTTAAATGGTTTCTATGTATGCTCATAGGGGAAGAGGAGAAAAAATTGGTATGCAAAGTCATGCTGTAGCATACTGCTGAAGAACTAACCCGTTGACAGTAAAATACCTTTGCCACATGTATGGTATGCTTTATGGGTAAAAAAAAAAGGACTTTTCAAAGTGCTAGCTTTATTACTAATGATTTTGTGAGTATGACAGTACATGCACGTTTGTTGTGCCATCCTAAAGGACTTTCCAGGGCTGGGACTGTTTCCTTTCTCTCAGCTGTGACAAGCAAGGCGGAGGGCAGAGCACTACTGCTCCTTTACAGAAGTAGCCATGAGCTCTGGGAGACTGAGGCACCCTGATTTTAGCTGCGCCTTTCACCACATGCCTGTCCTGAAGAAGTTGAGGTGGAAATGAAGGAGGCTATTTCTGTTTAAATTTAAGCATATATTTACTCTCTTCTCTGTCCCCTTTAGGTCCAAGTAGCAGTAGACGGGGCAAGAAAATCTGCTTAGAGAGAAAGCTGGCAAGATGCCACATTGCTTGTGTCAGTCTTACCACGTTTTATGAGCCACACGGAAGACAATACCAGAGTTAAAAATCCTGCCTAATGAGCAGTGAAGACAGACAGTTAAGTGAGAGCCAGCATGAACACCAGAATAGGGACAGAGAAGCAGGGAAGCAGCTATTTCTGGGTTTTGCAATTTTACTTGTCTTTTAAATTGAGATCCTAAAGGGGAACTGCAGTTTCTCAAGTAGAAGTACATATACATACAAAAATTCAGATGAAAATCATTAATGTTGTTAAATTCAAATCTGATATAAAATTATTTTACTATCTTACTGTGTAGGGCCTAGCTGAAAATGAGATTAGAAAAATAAATGCTTTTTTTTGTGAAAGAACAACAGGTGAGGAGTTGGAAGAGATGGAGAATGAATATTACTAACCTCTTTAATCAGCTGAAACAGCAGGAGGAGAATGTTTGTATACCTGATGATAACAAACCCCCTTTGGCAAAGGGTGAGTAAAAAATTCACCAGGGTCTCGGTCCTAGGAAATAAAAGGACTTATTTAAACATCCAAATCTTGATTCAGGTAGCAAAGTTTCCTGTCATTGAGCAATTCAAGATCAGACATGTCTGCATTCCTGTTCCTCTTGCCTTTCTTGTTCTCCATTCTGGCTCCATCCTCATGTAGTACTCTAGCTTAGTATTCTAAAATATAAATTCGTGTTTCAAAGAAGATACTGTTAGTTGAAAATGATTGTTAATAGACTGAAAGTTTTTATTTCACTTCTTTGAACTTGCATGAGAGAAAAATGACTGGCAAATAGGTGAATTTAACACTAGTATGAAACCTGACGCCATCCTACCCAGTGTCATGACTGAAATTTCTATTTCAGTAATTCCTACCCTCTTCTTAACTGAAGAAATCCCGTGTTGCCCAGGTCCTAAAAAAATAGTCAGACCCAGAGATTTTGTTGTCAGTGTACAAAACTAAGATGTCTGTACTCTAACAGCAAGGCTAGCTTTTATATGAAAAGACAAATTAAAATACTAAATGGTTCAGTTTTAGTCTAGCAGCCATTTTGTTGATTTCTTGCAAATATTGAAAGTAATAAATGAAGCCTCTCCTTTTTTGAGTTGGACAACTGATAACACACAGCTATCTGATGAACAAAATTACAGTGGTTACCAAATCAGGTCGCATTAAAGCAAGGATGTGTAATCAATCTCTTTGTGAAGGGTAAAGCGATTCAGAAGACACAACCATCGACACTTTCTGTAGCATGGCAGGTTGAGTAGGTTCCTGTTGCGTGTAGACCCTTTGCAGTAGGGTGCTTGTGTAAGTGACGGTTCCAAAAGCAGGCGTCCTGGGGTGCAGTTTGCGGTACGTCAGCCCAGACGCTGCTGCGCAGGTTCTGAGCTAGTGGTCGTTTCCATCCACGGCTGGAGGGGTAAGCTTTGGTCGGCGTATGAATGTGAGAGCACAAGTCTGTAAGAAGTGGTGACCTTTCAGTGGCATTCCAATTTTATTTGCCCTTTTGGTTTCGAACCTGCTATGATACCCAGGATGTACGTAAAACTAAGCTTAGTTTGGCTGTTAACATGACGAATGTAGAATCTTGTGTGAATTAAGTCTTGGAAAGATCATTTTGATGCACTAATCTCCAAAAAATAAATTTAATGACAGCATAGCCTGAATGGTTGGTTAAACTAGGTCAATTGCCAGGTTTTCCAGTACTTTTGAGGAAGACTGAAGTCGCAGCTACTGGGTTATCAGGTGGGATGTATTTTGAAACCTGAGTGAGCCTGGTACAGGAAACTTGTCTTTTAACCTTCCTGCTTTCCTCAGACATCCTACATGGAGTGAAAGTCAGGAGTGTAATGAATATCTGTAATGTACATTCTCATAGGCTGAAAAGAGAGGTTGGCTTTTTTGTTCAGAGAGTACCTGACCAGATTGATAGCAAGGATCCGGACTTGTGTTCACACATTTATGCTGACTAATACAGGCGCTGAGGAGCTCAAGGTACTCGGGAAGTCACTAGAATGTAAGTGCCAAAATTACATTAGCATTTGAGAACGTGAGCTTTTTCCCTCTAATACAGTTTCATATTTGAGAAAAATCAATACAGTTTAAACTAGAACTTGTGGTCTTTTTCATCTTTTGGTGAAGTACAGGCCATCTACGTTTCTATTTCTTTCCTAAATCTTCAGCTAAAAGAAGAGTAGCTTCACGTAGCTATCCTGCAAGTCTGTGGAGAATACTTCCTTCAGGGAGTAATTCATGAGGTACACAGCACGCGGTGTATTTTGCACAGGTGCTTAGCATGTGTGTAAAGCTGAAAGCTCTGGGTCGGGCAGTGACGGGACCTGGAGTACCCAGTAACCATTGCCACCATTGTGCTTGCTGGCATACGAACCAGGAGCCTTTGAAGCTCAGCTGGCCAGACTTCAGTGATGGTACTTCCAATTTCAAAGGTTTGCAATGATCTAGAGTTCAGAATTTTGTTTTTTAAAAACACTACACAACTTTTACCATCCTGCACAAGTCGGTAGTCTGTTCACACCTGACTCCCCTGTCATGATGACAGTTGATCTGGAAGGAGCGGCAGATAATTCAGTGAAGATCAGGCTACGTGTTTTGTTTATCCAGGTAAGGTGGTAAAATCCAGTTGTGTAGCACGTTAGTTTGGTTAGCGCTGCTTGCTTTTTGGCTTTTGTTTTCAGCTTTTCATTGAAAGTGAAATTGGAGTTCTTTATTTGACTTGCTGGCTAAGGCTTTTTAAAATGTAAATAGTGGTCTTGTATCTCTAATACAGAGTGCTGCGAAGCTGAGAGAAGGAGAGTCTGACCTACACCTACAAGAGAACAAAACTGAGAAAGGGTGGAACGTAGGAACAGAGAGATCTAAGGTTTCCCACCGTATAGTAATGGATATGACCTTTAATATTGAGGCCTTTGGATCAAATTTAAGTTGGCATTAAAATTTTCTAATAAATTCCCTGCTGAATCTCAGAGGTTTTTTTCCTGGGATTTAATTCAATAAGGTCACAATAAAGCAAGTGCTGTCTGTGCTGTTGTAATTGCTCTCAGCAGGCTGATAATATTATTGTAGAGAAGAGCCAGCTACTGTGCTTTTATTTCTTTCTTCAAGCACTCTCCTTCCTACGTGCTTGCTCCCCTTGCTCTCAGGTCTACCCTAAGTAGGAAGTGAAACTATTCTGAATGCCTTTTGCTTCTCATTTTAACATGTTTTGATAGTAGTGCTTTCCTGACTCTCTTCACCAAAGGGAATAAAAGCATAGCCTGTCTTATTGCAGAAGAACTGGGGGCTTGTATATCCTTTCCTTAATTCCCATCCAACTGTTATGCATTAGATTCAGCCTCTAAGTTCTTAGAAGTTGATACTCCTAAACGCACAATGCTTAGTTCATTTTGTCCTGGTGCTTTTAGGGTTGTGGAATAGCTGTACAGCTAAAGGAGTTTCTCTTAGGCGCGTGGGGAGAGATGCTGAATACCCGCTGTACTGTGTTTCATAAAAAAATGACAAACTACAGCTCATCATGGGGAGGCATATGTATGTGGGGTCCTGCACTTGGAGATTAATGCCACATCTTTTGCAGAGTGACTTTCAGAACAGCATTGTTAAGGTGATGTTTCTTTTATGAATGTAAATCTATGCTTAGCGTGCTTCTGGTAGACCTGTTACTGCTGTGCTGGAAGTAGATCAGTACAGTAAATGCACATGCAGAGTGCTGTGATCGTGGTTCTCCGTGTGACTCCCTGCGTCGGTGCCGTGTGAGCTGCACTAGCTGTACGCTGACTTTCTGGGTGCGGGTTCCTCCTTTCTCCAGTCAGACCTGCTGTCTACAATGTTCAGTTTCTCTGTGTCGTGGTGGTGTGTTAGGAGCTGCGTACATCATGGCTGGTCCTTTTTAACAAATGAAGAGGTGTTTTAAAGCACTGTAACTAGGTCACATGATTAGTATTTTGGAGCGAGGGTGGACCAATCTTTTAGGTGTGGGGCTAAATATGCTTTTCTTGCTTGTGCACTGTGGACATAAAGTACTAATTTATATTCCCCTACATCAGCATAACTGGTAGCTCAGGCCGTTGCAGTTTCAAGGGGACCAACCTGGCTGTAACTGAATGCTCCTGCCTGGTGTCCACATCTGGCTTCCCACGCCCTAACTGGCTTCACACTTTACACACCTTCACCCTCCTGATCCATCGTCTTCCTCATGTGCTCTGTCTTTCCCTAGGGCCCAGAATTTCTTACCTAAAGTGTCACGCACAGAGTGTTTTTGTTCATCTCCAGCCACATGCAGACATTGACAGTACTTTTGCCCATGGTATCCACTGCTGCCAACTAAGCCAGTCTCTGTACAGAAGAAAATTACTGGCAAAGATGTTCAGCTGCTTATTTGCATACTCAGCTAACATATGTACAGTGAGCTATGTCCTCTTGCCCACATGTGATTGATTGGAAACGAGGAGCAACAAAAGATGTTTTACAAAAGCAATTTCAGTTCTGAAGTGCGTGCAGCTGTGTTCTGCCCACCTTCACCCTCCACAGCAATCAGAATTGATCCCCCCAACAACACGTGGGCAGTTTTGACATTGCAGAGTGTTGCTTGTGTACCTGTGCTAAGTCTGCTTCAGTAATTAAAAAACAACAGATGATGATCTTCAGTCATAATGTTTCACCCACTTTCTTATTGCTCATAGTTTCTTCTTTTATTTTTTTAATTGCTCTTGATGTCTGCTCTTAGCCATGCATCATATGGTGCTAGTAGGATCTATACCACAGTGCCAGCACACTTGCTGAACTTCAGTGATAAAAAACATCACTTCTGCAGTGTGTGGAGTTTCTCCTAGCCAACATGCAGGCGTGTGGAGGGAGGTCACTCCTGATCAATAACTGCTCATTGCTTTTTACTGATGACATACACATTTTAATTTGTATTTCCTGCTGCTGCCAGAGGGAACTAATTTCCAGCACCAGAGATGCGAAGCAGCTACTTTAAAGCAGAAAGGTCCCAAGATGAAATGAAGTTACTGACCTGAAACACTTCAAAAAGCTCGATTCCGAAGCCTGCTGTGGTTTGAGCTTGCGGTTTCTGAGATGGGTTACCATTACTCTGAATCGGTGTGAGACACGGTCAGATTGTTGCTTTGTAAATTAGGTATTGAAGCATTTGTGTGTGAGAGTTTCTACTATAATTAGTAGTTAGATTGTGCTTTGAAAACATCAAAATCTACATCACACAAGGTAGGATCTAGAATTTGTTTTCCCAACATTATTTTCAGTCATAGAGATATGAAGTCTTCCAAAATCCAGGTTTGATTTACAATCCTTTGTTAGTGTACTAACTGTAGAAACACGAGTGACTAATGAGATAGCCCTTTGGGTAATGTGATTTTTTTTCAACTAAACTAATAATGTGGCTTGAGTGAGTTAGAGGAAAGCTCCTGTGGTTGAGATGACTTTGCACTTAGTTCTTCTGTAGATCTCGGCTGTGAAGTAGTGGTAAGTTTCTTCGAAGGATTTTGGTAAAGCAGCAAAATTAAAACCTAGCATTCTTGCAATTCTTGGCAATTTCCATGTATGAATTGCTATTAGCCTGAAGCTTCTGAAGTGCTGTATGAATTGTAGTAGCACTCTCCTTTCAGGTCTATCAAATGGCATATATTTAACACTTATTAACCTAGATACAACATTTTAAAACTGCTGTTCTTGCAGAAAAACTCAGTTCCACATAACGCTTTTACAGTAGCTACTACAATCACGCCTCAAACTACAAAGTGTGGGATATGGGATATCCCAACATGGGATATGGATGCAATAGTTAAACAAACTCACTGAAGTTAACACTGAGGTTTTTTGGAGTATGGAGACAGAAATTTAGCGCTTTGTTGAATTTCTAGGCAGAATGTCCCTCATTGTGATAAGTCATAGAAAGCTTCATCTCTTCTCCTTGCACAGAAAGTAAGAGTTGAGTAGATTAGAATATGATATTAGAAAGACTTGGTGTTTCAACCTGACGTTTTAAACTGTGGTGTTGTTACACTTACAAATGTTTCTCTCTTCACTACTCTGTCTCTTAAGAATGGTATACTGTGAACCCCTCAGGTCGGGCTGCTTTTGTAGTAAAAAAATGTGAAATACTTCCCAGTCCCATAGAAAATTTTTGGAAGAACTGAGAGCTTGATCTCCTGATTTAATACAAAGAATCTTTCAGTGCTTTTTCTTCAGAGTAACAATAAGGGCATTTCAGATTTCTGTTTTCTGTTTGTGATTATAGTATTGCATAAGCGGGGAAGTTGGTAGAAAACACGTTGAGGGGGACAATGTAAATTCTATGTCACTAAGACCCACTTACACAGTATCTGTTCTGGAAATAGTCCTATATTAAAATAATTAATTGCAGATGTTTCTTATTTGGAAATGCTAGGGTTTTGGGCAGGTATGGGAAGACTCTTAACTCCGGCATCATGTGACCAGCTGGGATTTTACCTTGGGTTTCACAGCATGATTGTTAATCCCAGTACCAAGCAGAAGGTAAAAAGTAAACAAAGCTGTAAAGATTTCACATGCTTTTTGTGTACTCAGTGCTCATCATGAAGAAGACTGCATGCAGAGGTTTCACCTCCGCTGGAGTTGCTCTTGCAATTCTGCTTGTATCTTAAATGACTCTGGGTAGTCTGTCCTTATTTAGGTACTGTTCTGTGGTCGTCTGTCTTTTGGGTGCTCCATGTATATGCTCATCCACCTCCAGATGACTTTAAACCTTAATCTTAAACCTTATTATCCTTCAATCCAAGTTTTAAAATAAAAAGGGGGGGTGTGTGGAGTTGAAGAGCAGCTTGTGGTCAAAAGAAGGTTTCTGTAAGAGGTAGGGCTCTAAGTCCTGAAATATGAAGCCACATCTGCCCTGATCCAACTGGCTGTTCTGCCAGTCGGTGTCTCCGGGTCACTTCTGTATTGGATTTGGATCAAGTAAGGTAACAGCGTGCTTCAAGTGCCAGAAAACCTAAGAGGAGGAGGAGTTGATGACATTTCTTGCATTAATGTTCCTGTTCTCTATCACATTTGTGAGACTGTGACTAACATGATGCTGAAATGCTATTTCCAATATCCCATTGAGAAAAACTCACACCCTCAGTAAAAATCTGTGCTGTTGCATGTTGATATATTGGGCTGTTTTTAGAAACATGTTTATTGCAAAAATTTTCCACTGGAAGCTGAGATTCAGGTTTTGGAGGTAGTGGCCTGTTTGAAAATTCACTGTCATTGTTTATCTGTGGTTGTGTAAACGTCAGGAGATTTTGGGGTGACAGGAGTGAAGAAATCGCTTTTCAAAGATTTGTTTGGAATGTGATACTATATATTTAGAATTAAGCATTATGTTGCTGTTGTAGTAAGTACAAAAGTGCACTAAACTTCTGGTGTCTAGAAACATTTAGTTTGTTCTTATTAGCAGACTGTCCTCCTGTGCTGTAGGCATCAACACAGTTATTTTTACTGGTTTCTACTATTGGTTACTAACCGAACAAAAATACAAGAAGCTGACAGTTACGTAGCGGAAGGTAAGACTACCAAGCTAGGCAGCAAGCCAGTTCCAACTTTGTGACCCTGAACGGTACCAAAGTTACGAGGCAGTGACTCTGCCCAGTTCAGGGTGCTGCTCAGCCCACCCTGGCAATGTTTCTGCTTGCCTGCCCTGCTGGAGGCTGCTCTCCCATCCTGGTCCCGTGTCTGCCCTCTCCAGCACCTCTCTGGAGAGGAGGAGGAGCAAGGAGCTACTCCGCAGCAGGAGCCAGTGATGGTCTCGGTATTCCGGGGCTTGGGCATGGAGTGCAGAAGTCCTGTACCACACACAGGTGGGAAGCATGAAGAAGATACCACTTTATATTTTGCAGATGGGCTGCTCTTCCTTGACTCCTTATGAGATGAACTTCTGCTTCCCACAGGGACCAGGTCAGAGGGAGGAAAGAAATCCCCTCTCATGACAGCTTCACCTTGCAGCCTTCTTGAGACCTAGAGCCATAAGTCCAAAATGCTTGATCGTCCTGCAGTGTTTAGTGACTTCATGATAGATTTTTTTTTTTGGTAGGAGTTTTGTAGAAGATTCAGAATATCTTCTTTATCTGAAATATGTGGTAGGGTTTTTTGTTGTTGTTGTTTTCAGTATTTTGTGGTTTGGGGTTTTTTTGGTAAGATTTTTAGAAGTTATTAGTGCTAGTATTTGATTGTTTTAACCATTAGCTAAACTCAGACTTTCTTTTCATTGGAAGTATTTTGGAAAACAGTAGCTAAGGCATCTAACACATTCTTCTCCCTAGAATTTTCAAAGGCATTGTAAGAGAGAGTTATGTGTTTGCTGTATAGCCCTTTCTCATGGGAACGCATTTCTTTCAAAGCTGTCTTTGAGCACTTACTGTAAGGCGACAAAAGGGTGCTGTTGTAACATACCTCTTATTTATAGATATAGATATAAATCTCAATTTGAGATTTTTCCCCTGTGGTACAAACAGTTGTTGGCATGGTCTTTTGATTTGAAGGCTGGAAACCCACGTGTAAGGACTGTGTTCCTGCGACACAACTTTAGATTGATTATAGATGTTTCTGCAGTAACCTGTACTAAATGGTAGTCCCCAAAGAGAGGATGCGTGGAGAGCAATGCCAGGGCTAAAGGACAAATGGGAAGAACGTGACACTGGAAAGAACGTCTCTCCTGAGATGAAACAAAACATGTAAGTAGTATTAATGAAATTTTGCAAGGGTAAAATAATGGAAACCCTTTGCCCTACAGTTGTGTAGGAAAGGGGTGTGTATTTATGAACATTCTTTTTTGGATAGCTAAGAAACTTGCAAAGGCTGTGAAATAATGAAGTGTTTAGGTTCAAGGAACAGAAGTTTAGAAAAATCAGCTTTCGTTTCTGGTCCTGCCACAAACTTTGGCAGTGTAGAAGGAACATAGTTTATCCTTTTTACCTTTACCTGTTGTCTTGGCTTCTCCCTTTTTAAGACAGCTAATTCCTCAGTTGCATATGCGACAAGGATGGTTTAAGGCTTCCCTAACGTGAAGGTGCTTTTTGGTGTTGGGTGCTGTGAGTATATTTTTCTTTTAGATTTTCAGCTTTGCTTTATAGAGCTTGCAGTGGTTTGGATTTAAAGTTCATGTGAGTTTTGAATTTGTGTTAAGGGTCCTAAAGAGTTTGTTTTAGTTCCTATGTAATCTGTGAAGAAATTCACATTTACTTTGACCTTCCTCAGTTCTGAGTTCTGCTCCCATTAAGCTTCTGGGGAATGGAAACCCTAATAAGTAACATACACCTAGCAAATTATTCTAAAAACTTGTGAGCAATGGTAATGAAGTTCCTGATTATCATCGAAAAGCACCAAATGCAGAAAGATTTTGGCCAGACATTACAGAGGCACAATGGGGGTTTTCTGGTTGTTTATTACTGAGTAATATTTTATTCTCAATGCTGTTGTGAATTTGTGTGCAATTCTATAAGAACCTAAAGTTCAGCCTTTTGTAATTTCACTGGCACATATCTTTGCAAAACTGGACTTCATGCAGGAGTCAAGAAATGTTAACTGGAATACTGTGCGTTGTCACAGGAAAATATATTGCTATAGCCTACGCCAAAAGCCAGCTAACACAGTTTTACATGACAGGTCTGTTTATTTGAATTGCAGATACTGGAAATAAGATGGAAATTACAGCATTGTAAAGCATACTGTTATTTTGGAAGAATCAACAGTATCTTACAGTCACCACTGCACAGGTAGCATCAGGCTAGAAATGTTCATTTTCTCATTGGTCTCACGTGTAAAGCTGGCTTTCAGTTGACCTCAGTCAGAGGATGGCTGAATTTTGCCTCCATGCAATGTTCTGTACCTGAGGTTGCTTTATACCTTCTCAAACGATGCTGTAGGCTTGGACATTAGGTATCTGTCTAGCCTGATTATGAAGCACAAGTACAGGATGTTACAGCTCTGCAGAAACTCAAACCAGCCTTTTCCCCCCAGTTCAGCTTTCATTGCACTAAGAGGATCTTGGACTGCTCACTGTTGTTTTATAGATCAATATTTCAGTAAATCTTTGTATTGTGTGTATATCAAAGGTGATTTTTATATTTTAAACAAAATTTGATGTGTAAACTTTAGTGATAGCATGCTGCAATTCAGTCTTCTGCAATTTGATAAGGGTTTTTTGTTTTGTTTGCTTTTGTTAGGCCTTTTTTTTTGTCTTGCCCTTTAAGTCTTGTTTTCATTAGTTTTACTTATCATGCTGTGTCAAGACACCTGTAGGCCTGAAGTGTTCTCTAAATCGAGGGCTTTTTTTATTCTTACTATATGGGCCTGACTGAACACTTAAACGATATTATAAAGCTGCAATAAATTTCTGTAGTTTTAGAAACAATTATTTTGATTATTGACAGTAATTTTCTGTGTCCTGGCTTTGAAATTCTTCCAACTTTCTTACCCTTATTCCTGCCCCTGAGCATGGTTTAAATAGATTTAGAAAGTGGCATATGTATTGGAGGTATCTTTATTTACCAACAGAGAAATCGCATTTGGGAAAAATTAGTGGATCTGTTTTGAAGGAATATAGAAATGGTATGTGGAATGGCAGAAGCATCTGTGAAAAAGTGGCAGAAAGTTGCAGAAACACCTTCTGTTTCATTGGAAGGAAAACTTAAATGATTGGCTTAACAGAAAAATTAATATAATCTGGTTTTTCCTTTAGAGAAGCAAAAACCCTTTGTAATTTTTTTTTAGGCTATGTGACATTCTTCGTTGTCAAAAGACTGACTCTTTGCTCTCCTATGACATCCCAATGGTTAGCATACTAGTAAGACTCTGAATTCTTGTAGACCAAATTATGGAAAGTCAGGTAAGTGGCATTTTTTTTATTATATTGCACAGCTTTCAAATTATACACGGTCGGCATACAGATAATTGTAAAACTTATGTAGGAGAAATGCGCAATATAATAATATTAAAAAGCCACTTACCCACCTTACTGTTTGTGCAGCCAGTTCCGTGGCCCAGTGTTCATTGCGTGGTGGGCATGAAGTCCTCTCTGCAGTGCATACTGGGGCACGAAGCTGGTCAAGAATTAGGTCTGTCTGTCTGTCTTCTGTGTATCTGACAGACATAAGGACAAACACAAAGGGCTGCTGTAACTCAGCTTGTGAGCAGTGGGAACAAAGTGAGATCCAGTGGTTGTTCTCTTTGGTGGTATTTGACTGTTTCTGTTCAAATTTGGCTCTTCTGAAGGTTGAAGCCCGGAAAGGACAGTTGACGTAGCTTGGAAATCGCTGCAAACCTATCCTGAATTGCTGGTGCTAGTACTATTTTCCGCTACTGTATCAACAAGCATCAGCAGTGACTCAGTTCACAGAACTAAAAGCTGCTCTTAACAGTTGTGAATTAAGGGCTTTATTTTTAGTTTTGTTCTATTACCTGTGCACTCCATTCATTTACACAGAAACTGGTTACAAAGAAACATTACAAAAACTACTACGACACACTAAGGATAACGTTATTGTGTAGATAACACAGAGCGCTAGGGAACTTGAGCAGGAGTAAGGTTGCTTGTTTTAGTTGTTATATAAACAAATTCCAAATACCAATATTGTTAAAAAGCAAATTCTGTGTATGTGAATTATGCAGAGCAGAAAAGCAGTGTTTAATTTGATCATGGTGTATGCTTGTCAAACCTGTAATTTCCATTGTTCTGTCTGAAAAGTAATCATGTGACTGCTCTCTGGTATATGCGCTACAGATTATTTTTGGTGTGGAAAGTGACATTGAAGTAGTACTTAGCAGAGATTTCTATCCATAACAACTTCCAGATTTTAAGCATATTTGCTTTAGCCTTATTTCTTAAGATCCAAATATGTAAAATCTTTTTTAAATCAAAAGGATGTTTTTATTTATGGGTCTTTACTGTATTCCCTACTGAATCTAGGAAAGATCTTACTTCGCGGGAGAAAATACTGCTTTGGGAACACTGGAATGTCAATCAACATCATGAATTTTTCTGTAAACTTTTGCAGTGTGAGAATGGGAGTTTGTCTAAAACAGCTTCTTAGTCTTAGCTGTTGTAGAATCCAGCACTTGCCATAAGAAATCAAAAATAAAAGTTGTGGACATAAAACAGCAGTGGATCCATAAGGTTACACCTGAAGCTGAAGTTGTGATTCATAAGTCATTTCCACAAAACTCTGCCTTTTTTGTTTTGTTTTGTTTTCCAAATGGAAGTAGAAGTTACAGTGTACTTTCGAACTTCAGTTTGTGGAAAGCTGTGCATGCTTCATCCCAGTTGCAGGGACAGCTCTGACAAGGCAAGAAAAGTGTTTTAATATCACCTTCAAAGCCACCCTTGCCTGTCATAATGAGAAAGATGCCTGTTTGGTGACTGCTTTTTCCCAGCCCAAGCCAGCTGCCTCCAGCTAGACCTTTCTTTGGGAGGATCAATCACAAAATTGCATATATATCTCTTGGGAAGTTCAGTGTGTGTGCACAGTAAGCACAAACACCAGTGGAAATTCCCCATTTTGAATTTTTCACTGACTTTGAAAGATTTTGTAGTAATCCTGGTAATATTTGACAACCATAGATAAAGAGCACCCTTTATAACAAATCAACAGCAAAGCATTTTTACTAATTATTAGGCATGACAACAAATACCTTCTCTCATATGTAGGACTGGTCCTCCAGGTAAGGTTATAAGCATGTTGTCCTCACAGTGTAGGCAATTTATGATGCAGCCAGAGGTGTAATTGTTCTGTGAATAGAGAGAGGCTTTTGGCTTCCAGGGATATAAAGTATTTTTCATGAATATTAAGTAAACTTTAACGATTGAAGAAAAGAGCAAGGTGGAGGACAGTCATTTATATCCTGTTTGAACTATAGCCATGTTAATGTTTGTAACAGAGTATAGCTAAAATAATGGTAAGGATTTCCTCCTCTTTTTCCATACCCTTTTCACCACTTTTTAAGCATACATAGAACTAGAAGGGTGAAGGCTATCTGCTTGTTTACTGTAATTTACAGGAGACATTAAAGAAAAATGGAAAGTAACTGTAATCAGGGCTGTTTGAGAAGTCGTGATAGATTGCAGTTGAATGGTTTGAGGCTATTAATTGCAGTGACATTATACTAGTTCAGAAAACTCCCATGTCAGGTGCTTGAAGTTTTAGTTATTTCGAAGACAAATTGGATTATAAATTATTAGTAAATCTGTATCAAAATGATTAAACCCGTAGTCACTCGTGCTGGAAGGGGAGTTTGGAATTAAATTTAGGGGTTATATGGGAATATGTGGAGTCACCGAGTTACTTTTGAGACTGGGCACTTCCTGTGCTTTCTACCCTCTTGATGAATTTTTGTTCAGCTGTAAAGGTTTCGAAGTCCACCACTAACAGCCTTTCCTTCTGATTCTGTCGAAGATGCTCTAGAGAGGGAGGAAGCAGCTTCTCTAAGCTGGACTCAGGAACTCCCTCGACCACGCGGGGGAGATAAAAACCAGCAGATCTGTGCAGCCCTCGCACCGGTCACAGATACGGTAACGGCATCCTCGGATTTCCGCTCCGGGGACCTACCATTGCTAGACGGTATTAGTCTCAGTAAAACAATATTTTTTTTTCCAGCAGGACACACAAAATGTATTGTCCTGCATGAGTCTTCTTGGTAATTCCATCCCATGTCATTCTTCTTACCATTAATCAAATATTGAAGCAGATACAGAATTGCTTAATGGTTTGGTATTGAATTTATTTAATTTTAAGGAATGAGAAATTGAAACAGTAGAAGCTGAGGAATAGTTCAGTAGTTTAAAAGTCCTGTTAACTTGTTTGTGTAGCTACTGAATTTCACTGTGTTCACACTCTCACACACATAACCGCCTAGAGGATTCCAATCCCCTGCGCAAAATAGTTAAAGCTTGAAGGCCTGATGATGTGTATAGCCAAAGCAGTGAAGGGGAAAAAGAGCAAGAGCACATCTTTTGCCACTTATTTTCTCCCATCAGTGGTGTTTCATTCCAAGCTTGAAGCTTTCTCACGGATATGTTGTCTATGGTGTGTGGATATTTGCAGGAGGGTGTTAGCAGAGTTACAGGCATTTTGGACGGCTATTTTTTTTGCATAAAACATTTGTTGTGGTCATTACAAAACTTGGCATTCTAGAAATTCTGTTATATGTACTATTAAAAGTGCAGTCATCCATGGGAAATATTCGCCAGCAATGTCCTGTTGGTAACTATAATAATAAATAGATGTGGTTTATACAAAGCAAGACTTCAGTGATGGGCATTGCAGTTCCTCACAAGTGCCCTGGGCTGGAGCTAGGGTTTGGGGGCAGGGGCGGTCCTGTTTTATTTCTGCTTTCGTTTTTCACCTGTGATCTTTCAGTTTCTATTCTTTTTCAGCCATTTCTTGTAGTCAAGGAATAGTTCTTTCCTCCTCATTCCTACTGTGCATCTGACATTCAATCTCTGCTCAAATGCCACTAATTTACCGCTAAAACAAAGTTCACACCAAGAATAATTTATATATGAGAACTTGACTTACTCTTCATTGTCTTTAATATGAGATTACATTGTATTCGTTGATGTTACTATGATGCTAGCAAAAATATTAGATTGAAAGTTAGAATTAAAAAAAAAGTACCACCTTAAAGTTTGGTGCTAGACTTTGCTCATGATGGTGAAGTATTTCAGTTACCACAAAATGACTTACCAAAATATAAGTTTATAGTTGTACTCTGATTTGTATTCACTTTCTGTGTTTTTGTGTGTGATTTCTGGCTTTGTTTTAAATATAGCAACAAAAACAGGGGGCAGGATACTTTCTTTTCCAAATACATAGGTAAACAACAGGAATAGCTAATATACCTGTTGTGGTGGATTTATTTGTCTTTAATCCCCTGAAAGTATATTGCTAAAGCCTGCTATCTGTGGCTGGGTCTCTTTTGGTCCTTTGTTGTTGGAAGTTTACATCGGTGCCCACAGGTCTAGGGGATCACTCACTGTTTAAACTTCTGGGGCAAACGATGACATGTTCAAGGTACTGTTATAGCTGAGGGTAGCCCAGTCAGCATCTTCATGCTGGGTTGTAAGGTGACGAGTTGAACATACAGAAGGAGGAAATTGGAGCAATCTTAAAATCTTCCTTAGGCAAATATCTGGACATTATCATGTTTCTATAATTTTTTCCTGCAAACCACTTGAAGGAGTTTGGGGAGGGGAAGTAGCCAGTGTACACAGTTCCCAGGCAGTCTAAATAGCAGAAGTTTGTATTCATATCTTATTTTACAGGCAGAGCTTCCCTGAAAATTAGTAGGGAGCAAGGGGTCTCATGCAAAGACAAAACATGGCAGAAAATTCTGGGGAGAATGCAGGACAATTTTGGGGAAATACTCTGATGTACTTAATTCTTGCTGTAATTAAATGGTCTTTCAGAGCAATGATTAATGTGGAATCCAGAGGTTCGCGGTGGGAACTGTTTTTTTCATGTTTATACAGAAGTGATTGATTGAAACTAAATTATATTTATATGACAGAAGGTCTAAAAATACAGGTTTTTTCTGGAAGACCTGTTTAATTCAGCAAATAAACATCAAGTTGTGTTTTGTGTCTTTGGTTATGCATTTTTAACATTGCTTTAACATGTTGGCACTGTGTATTTTATTCTGTGGGGAAAAAAAGAAGAGGGGCTTTCTGGGCTTGTGAATTTTATACTGCTAGAATCAGAAATCTCTCCTGAATCTCTTTCCATGACAGATTAGAATAGCAGCCTCTCTGATCTCTTGGGGCTTCTAATTATGATTTTTTTAAAGTCTTTTCTGAGCTAGTATTTGAGGCAATACAGAATTTACAAATGCAGTCCATCGGCAGTTTGCTGGATTCTAGTTTCTGCATGCAGAATATTAAGGAAGTATGAATGAAGTTTATTAAAATACATCGAGGCATTATGCAACTGTATATTGCTGCCACAAAAATATTACAGATATTTTGTAGAAAAATAAAGGATATCATCCTATTAACATGAAATAAAATCTGTCTTGAAATTAATAAACGAAATCTAATTTTGAATCTCAATATATGGAATTAATGGAAGGAAGTAGTAGGATGCAGTTTTTCAGTGCCTCCTTTTTAGTGGTTTTGCCATAGAGAAAGCATAAAGGGAAAGGCAGCGTTGGAAGATGCGAGGCAGCTCTCCCCTAGCTCTGCTTTGTTCTCCAGCACCTCTCCAAGGCTCCTGCGTGTTCTAGGGAGACGGGCTGGCGCGCGCCCGCTTCCTGGAGGAAGCTGGCTTTGGGAGTGAGACGTTAAGAGGAAGATGTTCACAGCTGCTGCCTTTGGCGAGGAGGAAGCCCTGGGAATAGGAGGAATGATGAAAGGAAGAGAAGACTTAAGGGCACGAGGGTGACGGATAAATTAATGGATAGAATGAAGCAAGGTGGGAAAGGAAAAATGAGTATCAGTTGTTACTGCATTCCACCAACTACTGAAGATTTTCAGCTCTCTGATATTGTTTATGTGGGTTTGACCACCGTTACGTGTAAACAAAAATCAGAGAAATGCAAATCTTTGCCAGTTAGTGTCTGCCGAAGAAATAACCTACTTTTTAATTATGTCTCTCTTCTTTCTAGCTTGCTGTCCTGAATCTGTCAGCTTTTGCCACCTCCTTTGTAAATTATATGCCCTGATGTCAGGCACAAAATTTTAACCTGCTTTATAGTTGATGATTTGGTACAGACACAGAATCACACCAATGTTACACAGACATTTTCCAGCCCATGGAAGTCGCACCGTATTCTACCCATCCTACCGTAGAACCAGACGTGTTAAATCAGATCAGGTTCTTTAAGAAACACTTTTGTGTTTCTGCTTGAAGATGTATGTTAATCTGATACATCAGTAAAATGAAAAAGACAGACCCCGCCAGGGTTTTCCTGCGCTTCCCCCACTGTAGTTACGGTCTTGTGTTGATTTCCCAGTTCAGCATATTGGTGTTGGTCAATGGCACTGAGTCGGTTAGGCACCAAGGGAAATTGGAGTATTTTTTTTCCTTTTTAAATTAAATTGTTTGGCTGTAGTGTCCAATTAGCACTGGTCCAATTACAAGATACCCTGGTGAAGGAGAGCAGGAAGCAATACATCCTGCTTCCTAAGTAGAAGCTCCATTTTATTTTTAATCAGTGCTATTAAGGAAGACTTCCTTGGGAGTAGGCTTCACTGAGGGTTTGTTCATTATCACCTCAAGGTGAAGCCAAAGGGAACCTTCCTTATTTCATACCAGAATTGATTTAAAAAAAAAAAAAGTGCATGCACAGGGGGTTGGTGCATGTATTCAAAAGTGGAGTTGCCATTGGTAACACAGCTGATTTCCTTTGTTGGAAAAGTCATTGCTCATTACTTACCTGAAGTGAGAGGTTAATGGCCTGTAGCGATCTGAAGAAACCCCTACGAAAATGCACAGCGAGGATCTAATGTAGTTATACAATAGTGCTTTCCGCATACTTTTCCTCAGATAGGACAGACGTAGAAGATAGCTGTTGCTGTTCTAATAAATATATTTGATATAAAGTAGTACCTGGAATACTGGAAAATGAAAAGGCTCCTGCTGCTGTCAGACAGACAGCTGTCACCCAGGGCACTAATTTTGCTTTCTTTGTTGATGTTTGCAAAATATGCTGGCTATACTTTGTATAGAACTGCTACATGTTTTTTCCTTAAAAAGCATCTTTGTTGTAGTAGAAGTGACGTATTTTGTAGTGTGGTTGTTGCTTGAATTGCTTTCTCTGTAGCTTAAAACTGTTACTTCTGGCACGTTTTTTTTCTTCTTGCACACAATTTGAACATGATAAAAAATGAGATCTTGTGCAGTACGTTTGATATTGAGGTGTTCCAAAGAATTTTGTTGGCTCTCAAACTTGAACACTTCAGAGATCAATTAGCCACCTCATTGGGGTGTGCCCGTGGTGTAGGATTAAGCCAAGTCACTCCGCAGCTCTGGGAAGAAAATGCAGGATATGTGTTTCAAGCCAAAGCGGAATTTCGTGGGGACGGACTGCAACCATCGGTCTGTAGCTGAAGAAGAGCTCTAAGTTCGTGCTCCCTCTGGAAGCGACAGTCCTGCCGGGTCCCTTGCGGGGTGTAAGTAGCTGGTGTGGTACATGGGAAGGGGGTCAGGCTGGCTAGGAAGACGTTTTTGTCCGGGCAGGTACCGGAGCGGTGTTGGTGGTTAGCCTGGCCACTTTCCCAGTCACTTCACCAAACACCTGGCCAGATGTTGGTGTCGGCAGGAGCAGAGTGGGGAAGCGAAAATGCAGGAAGGGGCATGACCACTGTTTTTGAGTGACAGTGAGAGCCAGTAACAGGATAAAATGTGCATCAAATGGCAGCCACTGATTTTTAAAAGCTGTGGAATAACATCCCTCATCTTCTGAAAGACACACCTGGAGCTTAATCAAAGGTGCACAAAGAGCAGCTCTCAGCGGTAGTGCTGGTGTAAGCAGTTCCACCTCAGAAGCAGGAGGTTGGTGAAGGCGTGAGGGTATCTAGGCAGCCCCCAGACCAGAGGACTGACCATGTACAAGCAGAGGGGAACCCGCAGGAGACTGCGCTGCTGCAGAGAGAAATGTCGACCAAACAACGTGACTGGGGACAGCTTTGGGGCCATCGCTGCTCAGGATTTAAAGATAACAAGAGGCAAGTGGTTCCCAGTGCTTCTGAGTAATAATTCTGCCAGGACTAGGTTGAAACAAGTGATGCCATGTACTAAATCATTAGCAACCTTTCTTGCAGCACTCAGATTTTCCTCTTGTGCTGACCATTCCCAGCTGGGCCATAGCTGGAGAGGAGATAATGTTGCATATTAAACATGTATCAGCAGCTTCAATTTATTTAGTGTCAGATGCTGCCAAAATGTCTTTTTTTATCAATAACATTATCATAGCTATTGGAATACTGTGTGAAATTGCTTTTTAATCTGCCCCTACAAGCCAATAGCTGAATGTTACCATAGATCACAGTCTGCTGAACCTAGAATTATTGCTTTAGTCTAACTTTTCCACATTGAGTAAAAACTTCGAGAAGGCACAGATCTTCACCTTGATTTACTCGAGTGAGATTTGATGAACTTGCAAATTTTGACCGTGTCACTTAATAGAAGGTGTATATTTTCCTGCCATAATGGAAAATTTTTGAAAGTAGTTCTGTTCCTTCTTTCTTGCATTTGCCTTCCTCCCAGGTCTTCTTCCTTCCCCAGCATCCTCATTTCACTTACTACAAATTGTTCCTTTCTTCATGTTTGGTAGTTTTAGCTTAAGAAGTTGTAGAAGGCACACCACAAAAATTTAACCTTTGTTGCTGTACCGAATGAGAGGTGGGGCTGGGACGGAGCTGTGAGAGTACAGGTGAAGGAGAAGAGCTGACCTAGGTTTGGTGAAGCAGATCCTGCTGCTGCGAGTTGCTGCTACCTCAGCTGCCGCGCAGTAACCGGCCGCGGGTCCATCCCTTGCCTGCTGCAGGGCAAATAAAAACTGCTGGCACCGAAGCAGGCTTGCTTTGTTTTGCATCGTGGTGGACTAGGAGGGCAGGTGCAGCCAGTTGCTGTGCTGGAGCTGAAAGGTGAGAGCTTCTTATGCCACTCTGATGTGTACTGACGGTGGTTGTCAGGCCACGCGTTGTGCTGGAAATGCTCCCTGGGAATGGGCGTGTGAAAAACAGCTTGTAAATTAGCTTTGGGAAAAGTCCTCAGTGACAAAGCTTGTGTGGAGAAATTGATTCCCCTAAGGCAGGGGGGAAAAAAGTGCACATCATCTCCAGGGAACTGTGAGGAAGGCAGCAGGCGTGCTCAGCACCGTTGCAGCTCACCAGTGCATCTCTGCCAGAGCAATGAAGTGCGCCGTTTGTGTGTGGCAGCTGCGTGGTGTGGAATTGCCCTGCAGTTGTATGTGTTATTTCTGGGTTTAGCTGCCGTTCTTTAAAGGAACAGCATAAAAAGGAAGAACAAATCACTTTATTTTCCATATGTATCTTGAAGTCTTTACTTCTAAATAATCCTTTTCTATTGCTGGGAATAATTTGCCAATCCCTTGCTGTGAGTTAGTCCTCTTTTGACTTGCCAGTTTGCAGCAGCCTTTCTGTAATTATGTATGCGTGCACTACCGCAGATAATTCTGGTTACCTGCATAAAGATGTTTGCTTTCTAATTGTTCCTTCATTTAGTTTACATGCTATTCCTTTTGCTCATCTGGTGAGGAATGCAGGGAAGGGAGGGAAAATGGTAGTGTATTGCTACGCAGAACAAGAGTTGACATCAGGTTACATATTAATAGAGAACAATAATTTTCAACCACAAGGACCTGTTCCAAAGAGAAACCTCTACAAGGTTTTGTGAATCTTCCTGAAGGCGTTGCTGGCTGAACTGTTGCTTTTCACTCTGAACTCGCAGGTTGTATATTGTGCCCCTGCTTTTCCTGCTAGTAATAGAATAGTCTCTATTGTAAATAGATTAAATATTGTAAGTGTTATAAATGTAACTTTCCTGTCTGTTTTGGAAGGTTTTGTGGTGCTTTTATGTCTGTGCTTCAGGCCATAGTTTGGTTAACATGTTTTCAGTGTCAAAATAAGCAGCTCCTCAGCTTTTTTGTGATAGTGTCTCGACTTGTGAAGCCAAAACAGTGATCTAGAGCAACAAAGCTGATCCAGCTGAAAAGTAACTTGTTTTATCGCTGTGGAAGAGGTGTCATTCATTCACCAGTTTGTTTTATTGTTTGTTAGAACGTTATCTTGCTTACCTCATGGCCATGAACGTATTTATCGTAATAATTAAGGAAAACGGGTGGTGACAGAAGGACCTGCTGAAGTTGGTACGAGCAGCATGACCACCAAACAGATGTGGGCTCAAACATCACCATCCCCAAAAGACACCGTCTGTCTGGGGAGCTGAAGAAATTGAGGCGATGGCCGCAGTAATGCATAGAGCAGATCTGTAGAAACATATCAGTAAAGCAAAATACTGTGTGTCAAGAACCTGGCGTCTGCATTGCTTGTGCTTTGGGTTCGGGTTTTTACTGTGGACTAGCTCTTGTCTAATCCCCACGACGTAATGCTCAGTTGCTCTTGGAGCACGCTCGGCGTGGTTCTGGAGGTCTCCCGAGCGGTTTAGTCGGAGCAGAGGCCAGCCCGTGCACACCGAGATGCTGGGGCACAATGTGGAGCGAAGCATGGAGGATAAAGAAATTAGCTTTACAAGTGCACTGCACGTACGAAGTAAAACCCCCGTGCAGATGCACTCCGGAAGACTTCCTTGTCCACAGTGAGAAGAGCATGGGTCAAACAAGGAATTAGTGGCGGCCTTCTGAGTCCTGTTGTGATGTAGCTCCTAGGCAAGCTTCTTTCTGAATTCCCTTTATTGCCGAGAGAAAGCCTAAAGCTGAATGGGAGGATGGCTTCACAGCGAGCAGGCTCTAGCAATATGCACAACTGAACTGCGCCGCTGCCAGCGCGAGAGCCCGGCAGCTCGTACCCGGGACGCCAGCGATACCTTTAATTGGTGTGTTGGTACCAAGAAGCATGTGATGGCCTAAAGTACAGCGTTGGCAGACCTGAGGTGAAAGAAAAAGCAGCACAGATGGCTGAAAATAGCAGTAAAATATTCCACTTTATGTCTGCAAAAATCATTAGACAGCGGTTAAAGAGGTGTTATTAATGCGTCAGATTCACTTGGGGAGTTACATTTCTGTAATGTCCACTAAAACAAGGGTACTTCTATTTTTGTTTTCAAGTGGAGCCCTTGCCAAGTGCAGACGTGTTTCTCTGCAGCCATGAAATGGGTTTATCAACAGTAAGGAAGATGCAGATTCTCTGTGGCCTCTGTTTTACTCCTGCCAGCTCAGCACAGCGAGCAAGCAGTAGCATGACTGTCATTTTCTGTCCACCATTACCAAAATTCAGTCTTATCAGTCTTAGAGTTATCACAGAAATAGCTTGTGGATTTTGTGCTGACAGTAAACGAAGATGACAGTTTTTATGTGGTAAATCAGAAGATCAGAATGTGACCTCCTTGTCATGACACGTTGTAACGCGCAACCAGCTGAAATGCAGCCTTTAGTGGTGAGCGAACCTTTCACGCTTTGTGCAGCGCTTGGGAGGACTCTGGGCTGTACAGCGCTGATCGAAACTGGTTTTAGAGCACGGTACGGACGATTCGCCGATGGTTTATCGTTGGTGCTGAATGCTGCTTGCGTTACTGCAAGAAACGAGGCAAAACTCTCCCCTTTCCTGGGTGCGGAGTTAAAAAGCATGGCTTTATCGCAGCGTGTGACAGAGTTACCCAGCACTGAGCGGCTCTGGAATGCTAACAAAATCCTTTACAAGCATCACTGGAATAATACGGGGTCATTTATTGATCTTTAGTCTCCATGAAGAACCGCAGTCTTATTGATTCATCTACCGTTTACAAGCCTCAGCCTTGCTCTTAAAACCCCTTTTTATTGGTACGGTTTGGTAGTTTCTGTTTGGTTTGTAGGTGTATTTCCTTGTTCTTCAGTGGTGGAGGGGTAAACAGATGTGAATAGGTAAGCTCATAAATCTGAAAATTTCTATGTGAATTCAGTCTCTCCAAATAAATTCATTTTCTGGATACGTGGATCCTTAGAGCTTGCTGAGGCAGACAGTCTCTCTTGAGCTGAGGTAGCCTCTGTGTTTCTAGGAAATCTAAGAATATTTTTAATTGTCTCTTTTTCAGATTCTTTTATCTCTCAAATTTAATCAAATCATTTAACCAAATCTAAAAATTATCACATAAACAAAGTTTGATCCCACCTAAAGCACATGGGAATTTTGCTAATGGATTCAGCAAGAACAGGATTGAACTTCTGCCTTTTCCCCCACCAAGTCTGTAGAACCAGACTCTTCCTGCAAAGTACATCCTTTATTGTAACGAATGTACAGATCTGTGAATTCGGGGTTTAGTAGGGCTGAACCACCGCTGGTAACTATTCTTATTTGTCCTATAAAATGCAGTCTCCCCATGTGCTTCTCGTGCTGAGCTGTGGGGCTGTTATTTTTGCCCACGATGGGCGTGCTGGAATCCTGGCCGTGCAGCCGCAGCTCCATTTGTGTATCGTGTCTGGCAGGTTTCAGCGATGAGACTGGGGTGTCTGGAAATGAGCTGAGCTGGGGCTGCGCCTGGTCCCTCCCAGGGCAGGAGCACTGTGCCTCTCCTCAGTTTGGATGAATGCAGTGTGTGTTTCTGCTTTTACAAAGTGCCTGCTAGGAGAAAGCACAGTAAGAGCTCCTGGAAAGATTTGCACGTTAGTGCCTCTGTACAGGCCTTGGCTAAAATATGTGCTGAGTTTCGGTCAAAGGCTTGCTCGTGCTTGGTGTGAATGTCAGTCTGTTTCTAATGGGTGCAAATGTGAATAGGTAGTTTTCTTGAGTAGTCTCAGGAGTTTGAGAGTGGTGTTTGTGGTAGTAAAGGCAGGCTGAAGCTGAAACACAGTTTTTGAATTTTAACGTTGCTCCCAAGGACACTTGCATGTTGATTCTTAGGCATTTTAAACAAGCAATATGTTGAGAGATGAGCATCTGAATTTCAAAATGATTGTACCTGAAAAGCTCTGTTCTCTCTCACAGTCCTTTATCTCGTCGAGTAGCAAACTGCTAGTATTTGTGGATGTTTCAGAAAGCACGGTCACCGATTTGGCCTGGATGCATCACCCATTTTGGAAAGTGTCAGTGACACTGTTGGGGAATGCGCTTTCTTAGAACAAGACTGTTTTACAGTGACGCATTTTTCAGAAATGTGTATGTTCATCCTCTGGTATGAATTAATTTTCTATTACAGTTATGTTGTCCTTGCAAAAAATACATATATTTGTTCAAATCAGCCTGGGGAATTAGATTCCTGTTTGCTAACTAGTACAAGCTTCAAACAAGCCTTAGCTTTTTTCCCTGTAGTTAGAACAGCTGTGTCGCGTTTGCAAATCTGTGGCTTTACATCTTTTTGAAGAGCAGATCCATGGGAGTTACTTCAATGTTTTGTTTAAATTTGCTGTGTTTTTTGCAATATTGGAGCTGATGCTTTACAGGTACGCACTGGCAATCCGTAACTGCAGCGCTGCTGTTTTGAGAGTGTCAAATTCTAGCAGATTCTGTGCATCATTGTCCAACAAGTCTTTTTAATTTGGTTCTGGATGTTAGATGTATCAGAGAGAAAAAATACAGAGAGAATCACAATTTAGTTCCTAATATGCCCTTTATTTTGTCATAAGAAAATACTTTATAATGCTTCTAAATCCTGCTGCTAATTCTGCTGTACAGCAGCGGAACGTAGTATGGTGTGCATCCAAACCAGCTCCAAACGAAGCGTGCGAATTTTAGTCAGTGGTGGCTCAGAAGGTCAAACCTTAGCAGGAACGTATAGAAGAGCACCCCCTCACCGCCACCCCTGCTTCTCCCATCTGGAAACCTGTTTTGGATGAGGTTCTGTTGTGCTGTTTAATACATGAATTGGAGTTCATACTTTGAATATGTGCAGAATTGGAGTTTGTTTTCATGGATTAAATATTCCAGGCTTGATATTGCTGGAGAGTGTTTTTACCATACACTTTATGCTGGGAAGTTGCCTAGCAAGATCAATGAAATGAAAATATTTGCTCTGGCATGCAAGCAAGTTCTAAAAGAGCTTAGGCAATATTTCTGCTGCAGAAAATGTTGATTTAGACCTGCCCAAGTTCTGCTCTAACTTGTGAATTTGATTTTTCTAAAATAAAATAAAGTTGTTTGGTTGTTCCTTGCTTCTCCTTCCATGCTGAATTAGAATTCTTTTCTCAGATATGCTGCGTGGTTCTGTTTTATTGCTTTGTTGTGGGTTCGTTGTAAGTTTTTTTTTATTTCAAGGTCACTTTATGCTTACTCAGAAAATGCAGCAGGAAAATAACCTAGGGAATTTGAGCTGTGTGTTAAAAATCGCATATTAAATGTAACCTGGTTTAAGTTACTCAACATCTGTAAGAAGTAGATCGATGATTCTGTTTTGCGTCTTGGTTCGTGTGGGCAAAGAACCTGTACAGGTATTTGTACTTTCTGCAGCCACGGTCTCATAGCAAATGAGGAAGGTCAGTAAGGTGTGGGCACCTAATGGAGAACCCCTGCATTTCCTTTGCAAAGGTTAAGAAAATGAGTGCATTCATCAATGTGACATCATTCTTAAGATAATTGGCATGAAATACTAGTATTTTACAGGGTGAATTTTGTTTAGTTTTACATGATAAAGTGTTACTAGATTTCAGGGCACCAGCATTTGTCATGTGTGTGACACAATATAAAAGTTAGATTGAGTTATACTTTGCTGAAGAGAGATGGGCTGGCTATCATTCATTGCATGGAGGTGGGGTGAGTGGATGCAGTCCCAGTCACGAACCAGTTGTAAAAACTAAAGTCCTTTGTTAGGAAGAGGGGACCTGGACAAAGGCTGGAAAACTGTCTGCCATCTTGTAAGGAAAGGAAAAGGTGAGATGGAGGAAGAGAGAGATATTTCTGAGGTAACCTGCTTCAGTGTAGAAAGGTTAATTGTGGTTTTCTTTTATTTCCACATCTGTGTCTTTAATAAATGTTCACGTGTTGTCAGTTCTGAATTTTATGAATGCATAACTGTATGTCCACTTTATTGTAATTTTCATTGATGCTGGATAACAGCAAAGCATAAAGTGAATCTGTAGACCAGGAGCATGGAACACTCTGCACATCCTTGTCCCCGAGTGCATATTTCATGATATTGGAAGATTAACAACAGAGGACCCATTTGAGCTGCCTGAGCCATGCAGTGAGGTGGCGCGGCAAGAACTCGCAAGGCAGCAGAGGTTTCCTCTACTGCCTGTTGGCTGTGTTCCTGGCTTGGATCAGCGTGTCAGGATACGCACTGGAACACCAAAGATTGTGGGGAAGGTAACACTGTAAAAGTGTATTTGCTTTTGTTTTTGTCTCACACAACCTGAGAACCCGCTGGAAGGTTGTATCAGTACGCTACAACTGAGAGAAATGGATTTTGGGTTTTCTGACAGATAATGGCAGTAGTTCCACTGGGCTCTAAGTTGTGGTTTTGAACCGTCAGTCTCATGCCTATGAACTTGAGCTTGCGAGAAAATCTAGTCGTTAGATGCCTACATGCTCGCCTGGGAGAATACCATATGGAACAATGCCTGCTTTGAGAGGGCAGAGATTTCTAATAACAAATGCAGCCATTTCCCGTTTCCTGTCCACCATTTAATGGCTGCAGTTTGGAGAAACCCATGAGGTACGTAGTCTCCTGATACGTGCACAGCCTCTGGCGTTACTCATCCGCAGCCTCTCGTCTTCTACAGGAACTGGAAGTTTTCAAAATTTGGGAAGTCTTAGCTGCCGGTGTAGGTGCATAACTCAGCAGCCATACTTGAGGTCTTGAGACAAATTTGGAGATGTTGGGTTTGCTTTGCATTTTTTAACTTCTTTTGTGGTTAGAAGAGGAGATCTGACAGGACCGTGTGCCTGGAATGTCCATGTCTAAGCTGTTTCCTTCTTGCAGACACCACCAGTCATTTCTACTTGCTGCTTGCTTTTGCAAGGCCTTTGTGTTCATGTTATTGCAGTCATGGCTGTACTGCAGGAGAACATCTCTAAGGTGCTCTGCAGCTGCAAGAAAATACTGTTCAGGAAGCTTCTTGCTGGCATGCTTAAAAGGTCTCCTAAGTCTACCCATCTTCTTACGTCGTTCAGTAGCAGGACAGTGATAATGGAGTAGTGACCTGACCAGCTCGCTGTCTTCGGTTGTTCGGTTGTAAATCGTCATCCGTGTTAGAAATTATCAGCCTCTGCCTTGTTCTCTTGCTCTCTTTGGCTCAGGAACTCACGTCGACAGAGAAATCTGTAAGGAAGAAAGCTATAATGGGTACTGAGTATTTTAGACAAAATAGTAGCATTTCACCTTCCTTTGTGCCCTGGGTGGGTCCTCTGATTCCCTTTCTCAAATGTTATCAGTTTACCCTGTGTACCCTGGCCCAGAGACAGCGGCATGGGTCTGATCAGCAGGAACTAAAAGTGGTTTGTGATGCTGATGGCATTCTTCCCAATGTCAAGTGGACCTGATGGCTGAAAAATAATTTTGTGTTTGCAGGCAAATACGCGAGTTTTCTACCAGAAAGTTTAACCAGGCCGGGGTTAAAAAAGTTGGTGTTGTTGATTACATCACAGCAAACTTGTGAAATCTAGCTGATCCATTTGGCAAAACGTTTTGAATTACCCATGATGAAGTGTGCTGTCACAAAACTGAACATGTTTTTTCCAAATTACTCATTTAAGGAGAAAGTTTGCAGTGCTGAAAACAGTCCGCAGTGCTTAGTACAAAACACTAAAAAAGTGAGAATTGGAAGCTGTAGTAACAGGTAGAAGTCAGTACCCAGTTCATTTCTGCTTTCCCTATAGGGATCTATTTACCTAATTATTTTTAAGTAGATAATGTTTGCATTATTTGCTGCCTTATTAATGAAGTCTGCGCATCTACCTGTCCTATGTATTAATTTCTCAATAAATTCTACTAACTGTGGAAGATGTCAAGGTTTTTCTGGTACATAGATAAGGATCAGTACAAGCAGTGTGCTGCCCCCCTGTAAATAAAGCATTTAGGAGTTTTATTAGCGGCCTTAAGGATTCTGTTGCCAGGTCCTGGATGAACTTTGAAGGTACCATTCACGTACAGGAGCAAGTTCCAATAGATCTGGTTTTCATCATTAATCTTCTCAATAAAGTCAAGGTAAGAAGGACAAAAACGTACCTAAAGCTAAAACAATGTGAAGGAAAACTTTGGAACAGCGTGTTGAAAGCTTGAGCTGCTGCAGCGTTGCTGGCTTGGGGTGGGAGGGCAGCCGGTGGGGTGGCTGTAGTTGCGTTCCTGCCCTAGCCTGGAGCCATCCCCCAGAAGCTCCCCGAATGAGCTGCACTCTGGCTGCCGCTCTCACAGTTGCCTGTTGCTGACGACAGCCAGAGACGTAGCCCGTGTCTGCACTTGGCTGATGCTGCCCGTCCTTACAGCTCTCCATTACACGTCTTTCGGGGCGGATCTGCCCGGGGTTGTGCTTACACCAGCAGCCCCCCCAGTTTCCCTTCCCTAACTTCCTCAGACCGTCTCCTGTACGTGTACAGGCAGAGGAGGGTTTGGTACCTTCCGTAGCCTGCCCCACCAGTTGGTTTGAACTTTGTGATGCGTTTTTCTGGAGAAGCAAGGGAGTCGGGGTCCGGAGTCTTGGTTCTTGCAAGCGGCCAGGAAATGTGCCGGCGTGTGCTCTGGCTGAGGTGCTGTTGGAGAGTCGCTGTGCCTGTGACTCCAGACGGGCGTTACGGACACGTCGGTGCACCCGCAGCACCCTCCGATACCCCTGGGCGTCGGGGAGCGGCAGGCAGCGGGGCCCCGGGGCTGCTGCTCCGCGCCGCGGGGAGGGGGCACGCTCGGACACCCACCGCTCAGAAACGCTGCCAAAAATCTCTTTGAAGAGAAAAGGGCGGGGGGAAGAGTTCCCAAGCTGATGTTTAGACAAACGTAATTTGTTAGGTGGGCTCAGCCTCGGTGGGTCTCACTGCCCTCGGCCCCTCAGGACACTGGAGAACGGAGGCACTCGCTGAGATGCTGCACCAGGAACTAAAGCCTCTTCTACGCACGCGTTTCTGGTCATGCTGTGCCACCGCTTGCCGTTGTCCTGTTGATCTGTTTTGTTGTGGCTGTTGTACAGGCTGTTGGTTTTTAACTTCTTCGACAGCTGGCATACTGTTCTATCATTTAATCACTCTGCCACTGTCCTCGCAGACCTCAGTGTTTCCATAAGGCAGCAACTGTCAAATATTAGCTAGGATTTAATTATTTACTTTAGTTCTTTACGTAAGGACTGACTTACAGCTAAGACGTGCTTTTGATCTCTTCTGAGACACACATTTACTTTCAAGGAAGAACGGATTAAAATGTGTTCTTTTTACTTAAAAAGGGTTTGCTCCCTCCTCCTCTGTGAGTGCTGACCTAGCGCTGTAGGTTGGTCCTGTAGGTTGGGGGTGTTTGTGGGAGGGTGTCTACTTTTTTACCAGAACATATGAAGTGACAAGAGTCTTGTACTAAACGATCATTCTGAGCACTTAATGAGGCTGTTTAATCTTTTATTATAGAAGGCAGCTAACATTGTGTTTCAAATACACTTGCACAAATGCAGAATTTAAAAGAAGTGAAGGTTCTGTAGCTCAAATAGCTACAGCTTTATCTGGGGCATTGCTGGCAATACTGTGGCTTTAAAACAGGAGGTAACATTAACGTGTTATGCTTGTCCTTTCAGACTTTAAAGGCTGCCTGTTAGTGTTAACGTTATAAAGAGTGGAGTTCTTTGTGATACTTTAAACATACGCCCATTGACTGTAACTATGCTATGGTTTCTGAGACCAAAAAGATGCTCAGAATTTCCTATTCATATAAAAGAGAAGGAGAAAGATTATTTTTTAGATAGAAATCTGGGAAAAATTGTTGACAGGATTTTTTTGTATGCTGAATGACAAAATACCAACTTTCTGTCATTCTTGTTAAAAACTGAATTTGGACCAGGTGGCTTTTCTCCTTGATAGGAAAAGCTTGTCAGCTAGACCTTTGGCACCGTCTGCTTTGTGGTATGACTCTGTTGTGCTTTGGGGAGACTGTTTGGAACAGACAGGACATTGTGGCAACAGTACAGTCACATCCTCGGAAGGAGCACTTGGTGACTTGCTTGGCAAGGCAGCGCTCCAGAAATGATTGCCTCAGCAGGATTCAAACTCAAATTGTTTAAAACATTCTCTGCTGCAACTCAATTTAGATGCAGGAGGACGTTTTCCCTTTGTTACAATTTTATTACTGTATCAGTTTAATTTTTTATTATTCAGGACTAGGTTTATCGGCTCATATTTCTTAAGCTTGTAGGACTGAACATTGTAAAGTCAATATTTCTGCTAATTAAGGTGTTTTTTGGGAGTGGATAATCAAACAGTATAGTGAATCATTAAAAACTTACATGGTAATATTGACTAGCATTATTGGCACAGAGAGACCACATCTCCATGCCAGGGACTTTTTTTCCTACTTATATTTTTACAGCAGAATCAAAACATGTTCAATAAAAATTGGTGTTCTCAGCGTTTAACAGTGTAGGGATGGTCATTTATGGAGATAAAAGCAAATGCAGTGTGTTAACATTCTGGGCACTTGTGTGTAGCATTTTCTTTCCCATCATTTAACTTAGCAGTAAATCGTGTCTGACTTCGAGGGGTCTTTGTGTTTTGAAATGGATGGAAAGGTCTTGTCTCTTATGAAAATAATGGATCATTTCTGATTTATTGCCAGATTTTACCAGTATCTTTTTACCCTCAAAAAGATAGTTGACATTGACCATTGTTTGGTTTTACTTGTTTTATTTATGTTAGCTCTGGCCTGCTAGCCCTTGCTTCTGCCCTTCTCAGTGGGTATTACTGAACAGACCTGGAAGTGATGATTTGCTGTCACGTTAGGAAATAGCTTCGCTTCCCCCAGTCCCCTTACCATGAACCAGTAACTGCAGGGCGGACACTGGACGCTGTTGAACACCATCATTTTATTCTATGCATTTGACTGACTTTTGCCTTAGAAACCCGTACTCAAGAACCTAGGGTCCACTGTCAGACCCAGAGTGGCCCGACTTTGCTTTCCTCCTGGACCAGATTCTGGCATGGATGAGCTGCTCGAGGTCCTTGACGTAAGAGCGGTACCTCTTCGGCAGGATTACTGCAGGGCTGTATCGTGTGCAGGGGCTGCACCTTTTTTATTTTGAAGGAGAGCAAGGCAAAGACTGAAAATGCATTAATTCACTTTTCAGGTATAAAACCATAAAGTAGAAAGCTCATTAACCTAACATGAGCCAGAACAAACATTGCATCTGCTCAGACTGTTTTGCTCTGTGCTTTTCTAACTAGACCACAACTTAAGGAGTTGTTCTGCAGTTCTTCGTAGCCTTCGTACTGAAAGGAAACTTGGCACCGCTTTAGAACTAAGGGATCAGAGTTTAGCTGGATGGTGGGAAGGGGGAACCTAAGGAGAAATTATGTCAAAGATCATCTGAGACGCTGAAAATCATAAATGTGCTATCACTGTATTTCCTGAGACAGTTTCTCCCTAAAATGGTTAATACATTATTACTGCCTAGTCAGAAGTTCAAAGGAAAAGCATTTTTTGATGAAAGCATGGTGTTTCTCACTCTTGTTTCTAAGACTAGCTTCCTCAGCTTGCATGGGAGGTTTTGTAACACTTGCGTATTGACTCAGGCAGGCTGTAGTAATTAGGGCAAGTTTTAGTCCGTCTCTTACAATATGCTTTAACAATTCAGTGCTTCCCTCCATGGCTGAAAAAAAATTGAATTTATGTCCCTTAACATCAGCTGGGACAAAGTAACACAGTGAGATACAAGCTCCTGTGGTGAGTGCTTCCAATTTGTACATGTTAGAGGGTTTGTATCTAAACTAGAGAGAGATGGGCAGGTATTTGCCACCCCGTGGGACAAGATACGGTGTGACTTTGCAGGAAAGGAGTGACTTCAGTTTGCAACCATCACATTACGTGGCTTTTGCCCTGCATTTAGCAGAAGGTAGTTGTAGCTGGCACTGGAAGTGGGGACCAGTAATGAAAGGTAGGTGATGAGGTACCTACCCACTGCATGGGGAGGAACACCTGGGAGCTGGACATGACTCTTACTTTTTGGTAGCTTGCTGGTCTGTCCTGTCTGAACTTTAAAAAGATAGTTTGTGGACATGTGAATTTAGGAAATCTGCTTTTCTGTGTTGTTGGGTCTTACGGCTCAATTATCGTGGTTCTCTCATCACTTAAAAGGTCTTATGTAAGTTTACCCTGTAGTTGAAACATCTACAACTTCCCTCTTCTGAATTGATTCTCCGGTGGCTAAACAGAGAGACTTGCACTTAAGCTGTAGCCTTGCTTCCCGAGAAGCCATTCCTTTGGTTTGCTCCTGTAGGTGGTTGCTGGGTGTCCGTAGGAACTTGTGGGAACTTCATAGCTCTACTCCGCTGTAAAAGTGAACTTGCTACCAGCGCAAATGCAGACAGTATAACCATAAAAGCCTACTAGGCTTAGGAAAATGGTTTAAATGTCACTTGAAAGAAGTTTCCTAGAGCTAATTGTGCAGTTAAAGAATGAGTTTGTGGAGGGGAGAATACACATACTCAAAAAGCAAGATTAGAATATTTTAATTTGCTAGTTAAATTTGATTTGTATGCTTGCAGTTTAAAGAAATTCCTGATTGGCTAACTCTGCTTCTGCTTTGCACTTTGTCCTTGCTGGTGTATTCTGATGTAACTATTGATTGGGTTGTGAGCTTGCAACAAAGAAAGAAATAAATGAGTCTATAAATGCTGATTTGTACAGAAGATCCTGTGCCGCAGTTTGTAAGATTTTTTTTTTTTAGTTTTTTTTTTTAAGAAACATAGTTATTGCTGAGTTGGTAGCTTTTTCTTTTACTTGTGAGCAGTAGATATTATTGGACCTCACATAGATTTGCTGTAGGCAGTGTCAGAGTGCCTGGAAAATTCTGTCAAACTGCTTTCAGAAATGGCAAGAAGTTGTCAATTAACCCTGGAATTGCACAGCGAATTAGCAAACGTAGTATCTTGAGGATAATACATTTTCTGTTGGTCTGCTTTTTTAGTGAAAGGGTGTAGAGAGCCCCAGTGATTAAGCCCAGTGTTTAGGACCAAGAAGTATTGTTGCATAATTAGCTCTTTAATTCACCCAGGGGATTTTACCAGCCTGTTTTAAACCTGCCCAAGTGACAGGTGTGAAGAACATCAGGTCAGGTGGGCAGAAAAGTATGGAGAAGTTGGCCATCTGTCTCCTTCTGGACAGATGTTGTCAGTGGGGAGCCTCCAACCTGAGGGAACCATGAGACTCAGCTCCACACCTGGCCCAGATGCTCCGTGGTTGTAGGTGGGTATGGTTTAGGAAGTTGCTCCTGCACAAATACTTACCAGTCCTATAAGCAGTGGAACAACGGGGAAAGACTTCAGAGACTATGTTAGTGTGGAGTCTACCACAAATTTTCCCTACATCTGTGCAAGTAAGGGCAGGCATTTTTTTTTCTGACTATAATTTTGGTCTGGAATAGCAATGAAAGCCTGTGGCACAACCACAGCTGCCACCATTTTTTCAGTATCTGAGAAAATCCCCTTTGACTGGTGCTGGGTCAAACAATGACCTCAGCTCTGGTGAATCAGCACCAAGCCCATTTAAAAAAATTTCAGAGGTGATTTATACCAATTGTTTACAATGTGGATTTTGAGACAACAGTCATCTTCAAAAAATCTCTTGTCTGTGGGGTCAGCTATAACTGTCATTCTCTAAAACAAACAAATACTAGATACAGCATGATTTGTTTAGTAGCAGCTGGCCACTATACCAGGAGCCACTGAAGGGGTTGAGAAAATACCGCTCGGTGTGATCAGAGCACGAATACTTCTGCGTATGCTCCAGCTCTGATTCTGATGAAGCACTGGCTGCATGAGGAGAATCGACATTTACGAGTCTGCCAAAGGACAAAAAGTTCAAGCACTTGGATGTGTTTGGGAGGAAATTGGATTCCATGGATTCAGTTGTAAGAGCAAAACGGCCAAATCTGGCCACAAAAAGTGTCTGGCTTGTATGGGTCAGGCGGCCTTCCTCCTCAAGCACTCTTATGATAGCAGGGAGTAAGCAATGGACACAAGAAAATAACCAAAGTTCTCTTCTCACTGGCACACAGGTGGTGTCCCCTGCAAATCACAGTTCGATGCAGGCCAGGCAGGCCTGTAACCATACTCCAGAAATTTATTTTTACGGGATAATATCTATTCTGCAGTAGTGTCTGTACGGCAAGAAACAGTATCATCTGCACGGGTTGTCAGATCTTGTATGTGATTACTTTTTAGGAACTATTTTTCAACTAATCACATCCTGTCTGGTATCCCCTTGGTGGCCATGGCTCGTGGGACATTGGTCATCGAATAAGGATCAGCTTTTCAAGTCTGGGATTGTAGACTGTAGCATTCAGAGCTAATTGGATTTGGGAACCAGAGCAGAGAAGGTTTGTTTCAGGGCTAGTGTGCCAGTGCAGCTGCATCGTGTGGTTTTGTTTATTCAGTTGTTCATGTGTAGCATTGAGCAGGAGAAAAATACTGCACTGGTTAAGCAGTAAGTGGTTAAACATGGTACTTAGGCTTGCATGTTTGAGTGGAATTTTCTGGAATGCCTTTTGAAGTGCCACAATGCCATCTGCTGGCTCACTTTTCTGTTTGTTTTTTTCCCAAAGGGGGTTTGCTTTTGTACACAGGCTTATATGTAAGGTTGATAAGGTATTTTTAGATAGCAAAATAAACGAGCTAGCATAGAATGAGCAAGACTTTTTTGGATGCTTGTGTATATCAAAGGACATCATACATATATTAAAGAATCACTTTTAATCTCTTGCCAGTTAATCTTGCTCTCCTTTTGTTAAAAGTAACTCTGAGATGATTAGTACTGAAAGGTAATGGAGGAATCTCTGCTTTCCGTTTCTGTCCCTCAGAATAGCTTTTGTGCAAGCAGCTTCACTGTTTTCTTTCTATAGTCAGTTTGCTTTTTTTTCCAAGGTTTTTATACAGATAAATGGAAAGAACACTAAGAAATAGGTAAGCTGTCGAGCCACAAAACCTGGAAAGTGTTGTATTAGAGATTATTTCTGACAGGATTCTTCACTGGCTAATTCCTTGATACAACATATTCCTCCTTAATCGACTCCTCCTCCCCTCCACACACGTGTGTTTGAACAGTCATTTCACGATCCATCAGCAACCTTCCGAGGACCAAAATTCCACAGGCTTTCTAACTACTGTTATGGAGAGGCATGTGTTAGAAAATATTTTCTTGGTATCAGGCTGCTTGTACCATCAATGAGCCATGAGCAGTTATCAGGAGGTTTGATTGGTTCTTGTTTCTAATCACTCTGCCTAGTATTATCTATAGGAGTAACCTTCTTGTCTTCCATTTGCTGCCGAAAGAAATGAATGGGCAAGGACAAAAATAATTTCCCAATAAAACAGGAACTGTAGATACAGCTAAATGCTGTTACTTGCAGTTTCACTGCCTGCTTTTTCTTGCAGCTATCTGGAGATCTTCCTCATTAATTGGTTATTTTGTTTGTCTTCATAAACTGCTCCTTCAGGTTTGTTTTTTGTTTCCCCTGCACGTTCGGTTTTTCCTAACAGAAGTTTTTCATAATCCTGCCTTTCTTCAGTCTAGTTAGGAGAAAGAGAACCATCGGTAATGGCTTGTGACACTTTGGATTGCGTTTTACGTAGATCTGTAACTCAGCCTAGTACAGCTGTACAGCTCCAGAGTCAGTGTTCAAAACGGAACAGCTAGGAAAAGCTTCCAGCCGTTTCCTAAACAGCCTATAGTGAAGGTAAATCCATATTTCTGTGCCTTTCCTGGCCTGTCACCCTCTGTCTCGCTGCCCTGCAGAAGGTCAAGTGGATCTCGCGAGCCCGGTTTTTATCTGGTAGGAGCTGTGTCTTGCTGCGGAGCGTCGGCGCGTGTGCTGGAGGGAGAGCCCGAGTGCTCCTGGCAGCTGACACGGGAAGGAAGGTGCCTACGCGTTACGGCTGGTGCTGCTTCGTGGCGGCCGGCGGGCTGGGAGCAGTGGAGCTCCAACGCTGGGGCTTGGCACCCGTGTCGCTTTTTGTCACATGAGCGATCCGTGTCGGGGAGGCTGCGCTGGGGAGCGGGTGTCCCTAGCAGCTCGGGCTTCCCAGGCCAGCCGTAGGGCAGCTCTGCTCCGGGGAAGGCCCTTGCGGCGCTCCCGTCGCCGCTGCCACCTGCGCTCGGCCGCGCTGTGTGGTTCGAGGAATGCTCTGCTCGGTCTTGTGCGGAGGAGCAGAGGTGGCTCCCTGCCTGTGTGTGGAAGAAGTGCTCACCTCTCACTCCCAATTGTTATCAGTGCTGGGAAATACCGGGGCGAGCCTCCATGGAGTGTGGCATGAAATAAGGGAGAACTGGCAAAACCAGAAGAATAAACAGGATTATTTTATACCACATCTTCTGTTACAATCTTTTTTTTTTTTTCCTTCTGCAAACTGTCCTGTGCTATTGCGCAGAAGGAAGAACTAATTAAGCCAGTTGCTGAAAGCATTTTGCCACCCACACTACTGAAAAGAACTCTTTGTACAGAATTAGCTCTTACCAGCTGTGCTGAACCCAGTAATTCATCTTTGCCAAAAAAAGAAGAAAGTGCCGCTATAGTTTATTCCAATTAAACAAGTTAATGTAAACTATACTCTGTATCCACACACACACAGATATCTCCTGCTCAAAAGCTAGGGGTTTGCAAATAATTATTTTCTCCCTTGTTAATTCTTCTTAGTGTTTGTGAGAAGAGCTGGGCTGAGGAGCACTGGGAAGTTCTCAGCTGCGTGGGGAACCAGCTGCGCGTGAGCTCGCTGGCTGGCGGGCAGGTTGGTGGCAGGAGACCGGACGGAGCTCCGGCAGGTTCCAGCGCGCGGGCTTGGGTTTGGCTCGGCGCGGTGCCACGCGCGGCGTTTGCCTCAGCGCGGAGAGACGGGAGGCGATGCCTGCCTCGGGGGGAGGCTGCAGGAAGGCAGAAGTCCACCCGCCTTCACCTGGAGTGTCTTCAGGAGGGACGGAGCGGTTCACTGCGTTTGCAGCTGCGGCTCCGCAGAGACTGCTCCGTAAGGTACATCAGAGTCACGTTTTTTGACTGGGGTGTTGGTCTGGAAACTGAGCGAACCAGAGAACTGATCGCAGGGTATCCACGGTACGGTGGACGGCAAGTGAAAACCCGCAGTCACAAACCTGGACTGAATTCAGCAAATCCATTCGCAGTCCTAAAACATAAAGGTCTGTCTTTCTCATCTGTGCCCTACTCAGGTTTTCGAAGAGTGTAGACAGCCCAGGCAGCGCTTTTTCCAGCTGACGTTGCAAATGCTGAAGCCTGTGATTCCCGAGGGCTCAAGGGATGACTTCTGTTCCCCTGAGGGTGTGAGAACCAGGGGGTTGTGTTTCGTACAGCTTTCATTAGAACTCTTCCAAAAGATGGGGGAGAAGAAAAAAGCTCTTGGAAGCTCGGGTCACTTTCAGGTGTGGGATTTGGAGGTACAAAACTAAGAGTGATGGCTGAGCAAGGAAAGAGAAATCCTTGGATGTCCTCCATCAGAGAAAGATAAACAAGGAAATTATCTTTGTGATTCTGTCAGGAACAGATGACTGTAGTTTAGTAATCTGTTAGAATTTTGCCAAAAAAGGGAGTCTTGTTAATGCAGAAAAATAAAAACTCTTGCTCCTTTCCTTATACACTTACACACCAGCCAAACGCTGCAAGAGGGACTTGACATGCAAGTGGTTACACAGATGAGGTGCTCCTTTCTGGGTGAAGATACAGATTGAATCAAACGCATCCAATACAGAATTTATCTTTGGAAATACAGATACATTTTCAAAAGATAAATTCAGTTAGTTATTTCTGCTCTTTCAAATTTAATTTTGTGATTTGAATGTGCACAGAGAAAAGCTCAGCCTGTAATTGTGTCCGAGGTGTGTGTAAGGTAACATCAGTGCAGAGAAAGAGGCATGCTGGAACCTTAAAGTAAGCGGTTCCTCATGCAAAATTAAGTTTAATCCTTGGTTTTAGCCTTCTTGGAGGACAGGGAAAAAGGGAGTTTCTCTGTGTCTTATGTCTTGGAAAAGTGTGTATGTTACAGGATTGACTTTCTTTTTCCCCAGAATACTGAAAGGCCTTGTTACTTTAAAATTATATTAAAGCACCTGGCAGTTTTACAAAATGCAGTGTACCTGGTGCCATCCTGTAACCAGCACTAGGAATCTCAGTAAGGGCCCTCCGGAGTCTTGAAGCAGATGTATCACCATCAAATAGTTAAACTGGGGCTAACATACATTCATGTAAAACTGCAGCAGCTCACTATGTCTTTTACCTCCCAAAATATAGCATCAGTAGCAGATTAAAATGCCTTTTAAAAAAAGATATTCATGTTGCTCAAAGGCCATTAACAGAAAATTTAAATTGCTGGGTTAAACAGAATTACAGTTCTGAGTCACCTGAACTTTTCCCGTTTGTTTGGTGTATTGGAAAAGTTTCAGAATAAATAAAGGAACAAATCCAGTTTTATTTAGTTACACACTGTGGTGCCTTACCAGCTGTACACAAGTGCGTCTGGCGTGAAAGGATAAAGATTTGCCTTATTTGGTGCATCTTGCTGTAGTCGGTGATTGTGCCAGCCTGTCTTAATTGCTGCAGCTTTCCTGCTAGTTGCAGTTAATCCTGTTGTTCAAGCAGGTAACCTAAGGTCTGAGCTCTGGGAGTAATTCCACCTCTCTGCGCTTCCGCTGCCTGCGTTCTGCCTGTAAGACGCCGGGCAGTGCGGGAGCGGCATGCGCCAGCTGCCGCCGGGCAGGCCGCGAGCAGCATGCGGGCTGCGCGCTGCCTTGCCCTCGTCTCCTGGGGTCCGGGCTGCGGGGCTGCGCGCAGCCGCGCGCGGTGCTCCTGCCGGTGACGTCGGCGCTGCTTGTTGCGGAGAGTCCAAGTGGGAGTGTGGTGAGGGTGCGGGTGGCTATTGTGCCACGCACGGTACAGGCGCGAGCTTGGAATGGGAGCCAGCACAGGCCCGGTGGGATCAGAACAGCTGCTGCCTTCAAGGGCAGCAGGTCACCAAGGTTTTCCGTGCTGCCAAGCCAAACGCGTTTTCTAGAGCAATCTGCATTGCCTGCCGCCACTGCGCTGACAGCATTTTCTTCGCTGAAGAGGCATTGACTTTGGCTGTTCTCACCGTGCCGGGCTTGCGCACTCCTGAACTGCTTTTGATTTGGGTGAGGTCCGTCATCTTCTTTCTCTGGCATGTTTTGTGTACACAGACCCTCGGGTGCGTTCTCCCAGAACTACAGCCAGCCAGTCTTGCTTTTCAGTCCTGAACACCTTGGTACCTGCTGTCTCAGGTCGTCTGAGCTGCTGAAGTTCAGCCTTTCTCAGTGCACATACTTTGATGCCTTGCATGCACGATACTTTATGGATCATTCACTTTAAAATATGGTGAAGGTAAAGCATGAAAGCTTTTCAAGGCTTTAGACATCATCATTTAGACAGGCACATCTTAGTTAAATCACAGGAAGTCCACGTGCCATTCGCTGTCTCTGGAACTTTCTCTAAGTTCCAGTGATTTGGGGCAAAATCAGAAATTTTCTGGAACTAGGAGGGAGGATAAATGTAGAAGGTGATGTGCTGTATTAAAACGGAGGTGGAGGGGCGCAAGTGGATAAGTAATTTTCTGCAAGGCATTAACCTATGTCCCAGTAGATAACCTATAACCTAATTCATATACATCCTTGTGTAACAGTTTTGCAGCTTTTCCCAGCAGCCACGTTCCCTTGTTCACACAGGAGGTAAGGCGAAAGTCGATTCTTTCAGAACGCTGCATTTCTGGCATCTGACTTCAAATACAAATGCTGTAAAAGAAGGTCTTTACATTTTGGTTGAGCATAAAGTGGCAGCTCATTTTAGCTGTGTAGTAGTGCACAGTATGAAAGCCTGTTAGTGCTACGAAATTACTTTATCACACTTCTCAGTAAGCATATTTATTATTTGTTTATCCCTGTCTATAGGGGCTAAATTTTCTTCAGTGTTTAGTTCCAAAAGTCTCTCGCCATTAGTGAACCAAGAGGACACCGAGGAGTGAAATACTTTCCTTTTATAATGGCAATTTACAATACTTTGCGTGCACTGTGGAGTGAGTTCACCCACGATACACAAACGTTACAGTATTCTCCTGGACGTAGTGCAGAACGTGTGGTTTGTGGCTGGCTGTTGTATTATACTACTGACAAAAGTAAGGCAGGCACTCCCGCCGGCTTTGATGAATTCTGCTTATGTAGTTGCTAAAAACGTAGGGTCCTCTGTGAATGGTTTGGGCATTTGCATACCAAATGTCTCAGCATTACTGGAGTACCTGCTACGCCACGCTCAGCACAACGCTATCCAGGCCCTTGTCTCGGTATTTTCAAGTACTGATGTTTTGTATTCCTTTCCTTGCCACGCTCAGCATCTTACAACTCAGTGATTTTTCTCTTCGGCACGCTGTGTTGAGAAAAGATCAGCCTGTGTTAAGCTTCTCCCCTTCACCCCCGCGGGACTGACTCTTTAGAAGCCCTGCTGCTTCTGTGTGTGGCTTTCCGAAGAGTCTGAGCTGCTCGGTGGAGGCAGCGGTTTTGCGTGTAACCGCCAGAGAGATGGCCAGAGGCTGAAATGCGGGAGCAGGTGACGAGTGGGAAGAGAGGAGAGGTGGGAGCCTGGAGACTGCCAGGATGCTGAAAGCCTGCAGAGATCCCACCAGGTCAGAGCTCTGCTGCTTCCTTGGGTGTGCGCTGTGTCGGACCTTCACCTGGCTGTTCGAGCCCCAGACCGGTCGCCGCGTGCTGTCCCGTGACCCGCTGTCCCGTGACCCGCTGTCCCGTGACCCGCTGTCCCGTGACCCGCTGTCCCGTGACCCGCTGTCCCGCCCCTGTGTGAGGTCCCCTCTGCAGCAGGCTGCGGCCGGGCCGTCTGCTGGACTTTCAAGGTGGCATTTTCTTGCCACCCTCCTTTTTTCTGTAGGCTGAGAGGCTGCCAGGAGACGAGAGAGGTGAAAGAGCGTGCTGTGCCTTTACTGAAGTTCCACGTGGTCTTGTCCGCTTAGCTGAGAAAGCAAAACATGGGACAGCCGAGGACCCTTCCTTGTCATTTCGAGCTGCATCAAGTGTGCAGCTGTGTGGAGCAAAGGCCACATCTGTCATGCCCATGTTGTTTGTAAGAACAATAGCATGTTTGTGTCATTTTTTAAAGAAAGAGGCGCTCTTAACTGAGCTATAACCAGCATTTAAAAAGAATAATTCCTTGTTGTTGTAGATCATCGTATACAAATACAGGTAAGTGTATATCCTTACACTATTTTGTTAGTCATTGCTGGATTAGATACGATTCTCTGCTCTTTTCACTGAAGAGTATCTCTTGAGGGAGACCCACAGAATGAATTAATGAGTCTTAAATATGTCATCCTGCTTCTGATAGGCTGAATAAAGGTGTACCAAGTGCGTATGATTCTAAAAAAATTACATAATTTATCATTATTAAGAGAAAGAGCTTTCAAAGAAATTCTCACCTGTTAGCTGGTTTACTCGACTGCACACCTTCCTACGTAGTGAAAACCAGACAAATGGTAGCTACAAGTAATTTTGATTTTTGATTTTTAATTAATTTTTCCTGTCTTTTCAAAAGCTTCATGTGGCAGTAGCTGTAAAAGATGTTTTGGCACAAAAGAACAAAGTAAACAGCATTTGCAAAGCACAGGCAGAACTAAAATATACAGTTGTTGAACTTCTCAGCCCCGTGCTTCCCTTCTCTTCCTTCCCCATTCCTGTGTAAACAAGTGGAATCACTGAAAACAAGGGAAATGTCTCCAAAATCCGACAGTTTTTTCCATACTGATTCCAGAACTGGAATAACCGATGTATTTAAGGAGCTAAATGCAGTTTTTTAACATTCTTTTCTAAGCAAAAATAAATAAGGCTGGTACTACAGCCTATAATAGCAGCACAAAGATTTGGCAAAGCAGTAAACAATTATTGATGAGTTTGGGGTTCAGTTTGAGGTTTTAAATTACTATGTACCACATTGGTGTATTTATTATTGCAAAAAAGATAATTTCAAAAATCACTGTCCATATTCATTTAAAAAACATTAAACTGGGTTTAGTTAATATGAAAATATTTGCCATAGTGTGCTATGTATAGCTTATCTGACTTTGGGGATGGGAAAAATGATCGTGCTTCTTAAAAACAATAACCAGTTCACTTACATTTGTGATAGGATTGCAGATTGGTTGGCATCGTCCAACAGGAAAGATAGTAGGTGAGCAACTACACCACAGCTCCTGGCTCTTATAAGTAATCATTATTCTTGTACATTTCTGTTCTTGTCAGGATTCATTTAATAAACATTTTATAATCATAGTGCAAGAAAATAGGAATGGGCAGCTTCTTCATCTGGTGTTAAAGCCAAGATCAGCAGCAGTGTGTGCGACGTGACCGCACTGTCACCGGAGAGTTCTCCTCCTGGTTCACATTCAGCAGTGTGCCTGTGACGTACACCGGCCGACTTCTCGGGTGCCGCAGGACAAACCAATCTGATTTAAAATATATATATACATGTACGTGTGTGTGTATGGTATAGGTATATTAATAGACAGAACTTCTTCATTTTTCTCTGTAATAAAGAACCATGAAAATGCATGCATTTAGATATGATTTCTGGCTGTAATAAGGTAACCATTTCTTCCCTGCAAGCAAATTTGCAACAAAAGACAGAAGATGGCTATGTTTATATGGAGAATTTTTTTGTATATTTTTAATCTATGCGTGTGTATATATAACCTATATTTATAATATGTAAACGTGTCTAATATGTAAAACCATCTGTAGTTATCATCAGTATTTAAGAAAAAAAAAGAAACATTGTTTATTTCTCCTATGGTGACCCTCTTGGGAAATAAATTTTTAAATAATTGAGAGCTAGAGGAATTGCTGTCTTAGGATGTTTTCATATTCCTGTGCTGTGGTGGCACTTCTGCGTGTTTAGGCCTTGTCTGTGCCACTGCGGTGATGGTGCGCAGGGCAGGAGCGTCGCACCACCTCCTGCCGGGCCGCTCCTGCTTGTGTCGGCCGTCCAAAAATGAACAGCGGCCCGAAGAACCCCGGGGAGGTGGTTTGCCTTCGAGGGCAGAGCATTGTTCCCTGGAGTTTCCTTCAGAAACCGTATTTAAATGAGGGGAGAGTTATTAAATAAGCAAACACTGTTTGTTAATGTTATTTGTGTGACAAATGGAGTGAAACGTAGAAGGGAAACTCCTCCGTATGACTCTTAGCTTGACTTAGCTTGGAAAGCAATGGTAAAAGTACTGGTAGGAGGGTCTGTAGTCACATTGCGTTGATTTACATACAAATATACCCTGATTGCAATTAGGAAGATGGTGCTTCTGTGTGCTGAGAAACTCAGTCGAGATGTGTCACCAGCTGTGCAAGGTGCGGAGATTCCTTCAAAGGCTGCGACCTAAATCGTTGCTGTTCCTTCTCGTGTGTCCATCCTGCTAAGAGATATTAGAAGCCAGATTTCTTGTCATTTTGACTTTGCATTTGTTTGCCGAAGCTGTGGACGCCCTTCTTGAGCTCCACTCGTGTGGGTGTACGCTTTGGCGGGACGTTGCCGCTTCCCTTTGCGCGTTGCCTTTCCCCGGTCTGCCGCCCGGCTCCCTGCCTGAGCGATCTCAGAGGATCCCCACCGCAATCTGTCAGTGGGACCTCAGCGAGGCCGGCAGCCAGTAGCTCAGAGATTGTCGGGGCTGGCAGGAAGATAATGCTGAGTAGTTCCGTGACAGTGAGAAGAAGTGTCTTCGTCAGGGCTCAGCAGGGTTTGTTAGAGCTCACGGGTTACTCACCACGCAATTACCATTCTGTAAGGCACACGGGGAAGAGGAGATGCCTGGCCACCCTTGTGCCGCAGAGCCCACCCAACTAAGAAGGGAAATGTGGTGGTTATTAAAGTGGACAGACGTTTTCAGTATATACAGAGCGGCCAAGGAAAGATGCCATCGTCGTTTTCAGAGCAGAACCTTGCACTCTAAAACAACCGAGGCAAATTAGAAAAGTTTTTGAAACCCTGTCACCTTATTTTCAGCCCTGCAGAAATAGGAGCAGTCACTCAGCTCTGAGCTGTAGAGTAAAATCTTCGTATGGATGAAGTCCACAAGACATGCCCCATACCTTCAGAAGCTGAAAGAGACCTTCCAGCAGTTACCTCATGAGCGGTGGCAGCGGGTCTGCAGGATGGGCTCCAGCGGCTGTGTCAGACAGGCAGGACCCTTAGGATTCAGGCTGCCTCCCGGCTCCCCGCTGCAGCTGTATCTGCGGCATGGAAGGCACCCACCGCCTGCTCGCCAGCCCCAGGTGTCCCCGAGAGCCAGGCACCAGCCAGCCAGAGACCACGTGCGAGGACAGAGGCCAGAGCTGGCAATTTGACTGGATTTGTTGAATGTTTAGGGTGATACCACGTTCTTCGAATGTCTTCAGGACACTGGGTTTTTTTCTCAAAATTTAGTTCTACTTCTTTAATTCTTCTTACTTAATTCTACTATTTAATTCTTACTGCACCTCCCCGTGCACATCTCCCTCTCAGTTATCTGGGAAAACCTCTCCTGCTTGCTTTTTTCCCAATAGCAGTGAAAGATTCCATGAAGCGGCTTCTCCCCGATTGCTGCTGCCAGCCATGAGCAGGTTTCCGTATGAACACACAACACCTGATGACCAGAGAGTGGCAGGGTTGCAGGATGGACCAGTGCTTACTGTTCAGTAATTTCTTTTTCCCCATTTGTTCTCTCTCACATCTGCTGCTAAATGCTATTCTGAAACCCTCAGTCTTGTCCTGGATTTAGATGGAAGGCAAGATTAAGTTTTTCAAGTTCTCAAGAAAAAGCTGACCATACAGACTTGTACTACATCTTTGAACAAGGACAAATTGCCAGGTTTTGAAGGCTGGACTTGTCAGACTTATTTTTCTAGTACATAATTTTGCAGGCAGAATTTCAGTATCAAATAATTCAGTAAGATCTGAAAAGCAGCCTTTATATTTCTATTTATTGTCTTCTGCTGATGGTAAAGTGTTTCTTTGCTGTGCGTTCTTTCCTGCAGAATTTCATTCCAATGTGTTGCCTTACAGAGATAAATAAAATTCTGGGTAATAAAATTGTTGAGCAAATGGTAGAGCCTTTTTCCACAAAAGCTTCCTGTGATTAATGAAAATACCCTGGCACTGACCTCTGCGCTGGCTTCCAGCCACCTGCCAGCAGAGTCAATGGCACGCAGCGTACGAGCCACGAGCGCTCGCGATGAGGAAAGGACGCAGTAGATGGCCACTTCAGTCTTCAATCTGGGAGAAGGATCCACAGCGGTGCTTGCTGCTGACGTGCTGTCTCTGGGCTCGGCGCGGGTGAGGACCCTGTGCGGACGCGGCGTTGGCTCAGGGCGTTGCTGGGCGTCAGCGTGCGAACACGGGCGCAGCCCTTCTGCCGAGGCAGCTGGCGCTTGTGGGTGGGAACTTTTCAGCAGCTATAAACGGGAGGTCTATTTGTTTTGTCTAAAGTGCATGGGAAAGGCTTGATCATAATGTTAGAAATTCAAGGCTAATGGTTTAAATGAAAAAAAAATCCTTCCGTTTCAAAGTTCAGCTGCAAACGTCACGGCGTGGCTGCGGGGAGGGAGGCGGGCAGGCGAGCGCGGCGGGAAGGCCCACGCCTTCATCCATCTCCCCAGTTGGGGGGGAGAAAAAAGCAATTCAGGTTTCAGCATTTTTGTAATCCCTCTGAGCCTCCCACTAAATTTGCCCCAGTGTGTGGGAAAGGATTAAAGACCCTTTGGGCTCCACGCGCGGTGTCCAGCAGTCGGGGGCGGCAGCGTGGTCTGTGCTAAGGCAGCAGCTGGGGCGCGCAGCCTGCCGCGGCACCTGGAGCACCAGCGTCCTGTGACAAGTGCCACGACCTGCTGACAGCTGAGAGCTCCCGTTGGTGACACATGCCACAGTGGTGTACGGCCGTCATTCTAAATATTCTGTGTGCGACAGACTTCGTCGGTAATTTCAGAGATAATCGGAGCTGGTCAGATGCTGTGACTGGCTTAGAGCAGAGTGCCGGCAAGGGGAACTCCTGTTCCTTTAAGAACGGCTCATAAATGCTCCCTTGTAATAAATATTTCAAGATTAATATCAGTGTATTACAAGTTTCAGATGAGGCTGTTTATCAAGATGAAATAGTTCATTTCCTAAAAGGCAATATTATTTACATTTTGTGTGGGCATGGATGAGAAGTCTTTATTTAAGAGCTTCCAGGATTTTTTCCCCTCAAAAATGGTAAATGAAAAATGCTGGAAAATTCCTTTCCCTAATTTTTTACTGCTTTGAGAGCCTGTCTTGCTGTCAGGATTAGTTTGTGCAGTATTAATTTCTGCTAAATATATTGTGCTTAGTGTAATTAAGCATCCAGCCTTTTTTGTCCTAATTCCATCATTAAACGTATGAACTTTTTTATTGTGAAAAGGACACAGAGCTACTGTGAACCCAGGCCTTGGGGAGAAAGTAGAAAGGGCGTAACAGATACTAAAAACCGGACTCGAAAATCCATACTTTTAAAATAAACATTGTCTTCTCCTGCTTACGTTACCCTGCTTGCATGAAACTTCTTCCTTCCGCATCTCAGCCGTGGAGCGAGGAGCTGTGTGCCGAACGCCGTCTCGCTGCGGCTTACCGATGCTCCATGCAGGCTAGAAAGTACTGAGCAACGAGAGGAATCAAAGCATCAGTGTTTCTGTTTTGTCATTTTTTATTTCCTCACGGCACCAGAAAGCACAGACATGTGAGGTGTGGACACCGTCTCACGAGCAGAGGTCGGTTCCGGCGGGTGTGAAATGTTACTGCTGAACTCTGTCACTGTTCACACCGTTTGTCGGTCGAGTTACGTGAGGAACCGCAAAGCGATACCACACCGTGCAATTTATTGTCTAGGCTCTTCACCCAAAAAGCGTAGTAACAAGCATCTGCTGACTGTATCCATCTTTTTATTTTTCATTATATTAATCTCTTGATTTTTCTAAACACACAGCCTGTTTGCTTTTCCTCCGTAGTAACTTCTGGTGTTAGCTTTTAATACAAGTATTTGAACAGTATTCCTCAATGTCATCGTTTCAAGATTTTATATATGCAGATACTTTACGTATCGGTTATTTTTCTTAAGGTCTAGGCTGATAACAGTATTATTTACAGAAAAATGCTAACAGAAAGAAAAACATCATTATGAAAAAAGCTTAATATATGGGCTACTCAGTTCTTCGGTTTTTTAATCTCTCTTGTGAAGCTGAAGTTACAACATGTCTACTTTCCGGTGTCGGCTGCTCTCTGATATTTTGGTTTGATTTCAGGTTACTATCGGCCAGCTGTATTCCACGCAGAAACTGGTTATTGAGAGTCCAGGAAACACATAGCTCTGAGAAGACTCTGCTCCTGGAGCAACACTGGACCATCCTCAGCATCCCACAGTGCCACATGCAGATGCGTAAACTCACTGCACGTGCCTGAGCTTTTCTGTTCAGCAGAAGAAATGCCCGAGGGACTCAGTTTTTGGCAACCAAAGTACTATTTTCTAATGTTTCAAGTGTCTAAAATATATTGCTGTGATTTATAATAGCATGTAAGGTAGTTGGAAATCTGTTCGCTTGTATGTCCCATGTGGTGGAATAGCTCCTGCCCTACTTTGACAATAAAACTTCATTAAACTACGTGTAACCAGGTACATTATTCTGCTGCTGGCCTTGTCTCTCACGGAACACGAACGATGTGTTAGGTTTAAAACTCCTTACCCAGTTACTAAGTTCTTATTGTTCCTGTTTCATTGAAAAATATACAGCATCTGAATGAAGTGACTGAATACATAGTTCATTTTAAGTGTTAAAACCAGAGATGAACAGAGTGTTTGTCTCCTGGACCTTGATCCTTACAAATATCACAAGCTGCATTGTGTGGTTTCTGTAAAGAGCATCCCTTGGCATTTCAGGAGGTGACACAAACATTTCCCTCGTTCTTTCTTTAGTTTCCGTGAGTTAATACCCAGTCTCGTCCTACTTTTAACAATTAACAGATCGGAATAGCAGAATGTAAGACTTGCATCACCAAGGCTTGGGAGCTTTCAAATATATTTTCACCACCGAGTCCTTTTCTAAATTTGTTGAGGTGCAGCTATTAGCAGAAAGCACCACGTCGCTGTGTGCCAGGTTTCCCTTTTGCACAGAGCTCCTGAATTTTGCCGGAGAAGCAGAACCTGCCTACGACAACAACTCGAGTGCCGTAAGGCATGAATTGGCAGCAGGCTGTGCCTACCCAAAGTGGAACGCTCAGTGTAGCATCTTATTGCTTATTGTTAAATCTGTAGAATAATCAACACTTTTAAGACAATCTGTTAAAAAAAAAAACAAGCAAAAATTTTGATCAGGTTCTGTTCAAGTCATTGCTGTGCTTGAATTTGTTTTCTGTTAGAAATTTGCAGAAAAATTGAGCGGTGCAAAGCTTTTTTAACAGCATGCAGAAAAAAAAAGCTTACTTTTTTCAGGGGATTGTTGTGGGGCTTTTTAAGAAGAGAAACAGAAACTCAAAACTGGTTCCATAAAACTGCAGCCTTTTAAAACCTCCCCTTATTTTCATTGCTTTCCCAAAATTCATCTTTGTTTAGAACTTCTATTTTTTTGCGTTGTTCATGCTGTGTGATAACATGTTTAAAGCAGAGGACAGACAAAGTGTCTAATTTAGAACAAATTCCCATTCCTCACTACCATTTAAAATGTATTTTATACTTTTGTACAGTTAGATTGAAATACGCAGTCATGCACGCCATTAACAATACAGTGTACAGAGTAAGAGTCTGTGACTACCTGAGACTACAAATGTAGCCTCTGTTCTCACTTTTAAATAAAAGGCAATTACAGTAATAATTCTCCTCTTATTAGGTGTGTAGGTTTGCAATGTAAATTGCTTTTAGTGAACATTTTATTAAAATGGAATTCAATTCTAATAGGTAAAACACATTAGAGTCTGTATTTTAAATTTCCACATTCACAACTGGATAATTAAGTGCACTTAAGTTAATGGTGAAAGTGTAGGGGAAGAAAGGTTTGGTTACTCCACGGGCTCCAGTGGACTCGGAGAAATGTGAGAACTTCTTACACGTTAAGAGGGGGCAGGCGTAGGAGGGCTGCCAGGCTTACAGTCTAAGGAGCTGGTCCCTAGAACCGTACATGGCAGCTCCTTGTTGTTGTTGCCAACAGGAATACAGCTGTAGGTGGTACGTGCTGTCATACAGGCGTGCAGTCACGGGAATGTGAAATTTCTGACTAATTACCTCAGATGTATAAGGGAGATTACTTCTCCATTAATGCCTGAAAATTCTGTCGTGAAGCGTTGTTGGCAGACACAATGCTACTGCACTCCTCATTCCCGCCATCGGCTCCTACTTTCTGTCTCGAGGTTACTACTCAGGCTGCCTCCCTTAGCTATTTATACCCGCAAAGGAGCAGTAGTAACCTTCAAGATAGGTTCTACAGAGAGCACCCATCAAGAAAAATACAAAAAAAAAATTCAGACTCTGTAATTTGCCTCTCTCCACAATCGGTAGTGCAGGGGTTAACACAGCTCACTTTCTCCGTTGAGGAAAAATTAGTTCTTATTCCAAATTAGCCATCAGCTCACCGTACAGTATTTATACATCACTCACTAGAAGTAACGTAAGAGAACACCTGCTGCCAAGGACCAAAAGCCTGTTGCAACACTACCTAAATGGTTAACAAAGTGCCAAGCTGGCAAAGGGTGAGCATTTGCTGCTGAAGCCCAGGACAATCGCTGCGTTTGAGACGTCTGTCTGTCCGCGCGCTGCTTCCGACAGAGCTGCTGGTTTCCTCGCCTTACCAACGCTCATCTAAGTGCACCCTCCACTAGGCTTAGTCATGTGCCTGCCAGTTGTACGTGACTGGAAGATACCTAGAAACATTATTTTTTCCTTGCCTAATGTCCATTTGAAGTAGTGTGGTCATCACAGACCCAGTTCTGTATAAAAACGTAGCTTACCCCAGGCTTTCCCATGGAGATTTTACAAACTACGGAAGGAAAATACTTGGAAGCCCCATCTGGCTCAGGCAGCCCGGCGCAGCACTCGCAGCCGCAGGCGCGGTGACTCGAGCGTTGTGCCCGTCCCCGCCTGCCCTGCTCCCGCCCCTGGCCGGGCACCCGCTCGGCGTCGCCGGTGCAGGCAGCGAGCCCGAGAGCCGGCGCTGCGGTCCGGCCTCACGGCCGCACCTTCGCCAGTTCCGTCGACGTTGCACTACGTGTTAAATCTCTCTTGGCACGCTGTCAGGAGCTTTGTGGGGTTCTGTCAAAGCGGTGTAAACAACAGGAATAGTTAAAACACAAAGGAGCGATCCCGTGACTTACGGACAATGTCCACTGTTACAAAAAAGTGTCTCGTTTTTCCTTAGAATAGAAGGGGGCCCGGTAAATACCTTTACTAAAGCTGCAATGTCTTAGCAAAACAAGCTTGCTTTTGTGTCATATTAAAAATGTTTGTCTGTTCCTGATCTCAACGTTTTAGCAAACTGCTAACCTCAGCAGCAAGCACCAAAATTGGAATGTTTACATGTGCTGGAGCTCATCGTGACTTTTACAGCACAAACTTGGAAACAGCGCTCTGAAAGAAAGAAAAGAGCAATTTGTTTAATATTAGTAACTGTTTAAAGACAGGCATTCCTGCTGTGCATTGCAGCTTCTCAGGAGATTTTACGGCAGTGGAAAGCTCAGTTCCGGAGCACCCGGCTGTGTCAGAGGCGCAGCTCTCCGGGAGGAAAGCGACCCAAGGGAGCAGCACGTGAACTCGTAACGTGCAGTGTTGAAATAGGCCACGCAGGATTTTAACTTACAGCTCCCATTGCTAGAAAGGTACTTCTGTATAAAACTCCACCGAGCTTCCAGGCATTAAAAGCATCACTTTCAGCCTCTAACGTCAGCAAGCAGAAGAATGATTTTACGGAGAAGCACCAGCCCCTCCATTTATTTGCTGTAACGCAGCCGAACTGCCTCTCTCCAGACAGCCAGCAAGGACCGTTCGTACACGTAGGCAGAGCCGTGAAAGAGCTGTGCACTGCCTGTGTTCCTGAGTTTTCCATAACGGTCCACAGTGAAATCCTGGCATTATTCAGGTCAGGAGTATACTGACCGCTTTGTTCCGCCGTTCTTAACACAGGCATCGTTATTTTACGCTCTTTAGGAACGTTTTGCCTGATGACCGTTATACAAAAAGAAGGAAGGCGTGTAGCTCTTTTACTGAGAGATTGCATTCTTACTTTTTCCTTTTTCAGTATTTTAGAATGTAAGAATAGCGCGCGAGCGCTTAACGTGTGAGCAGAAAAAAAGCAGCCAGTAATTGTTCCAATGCTGTGTATTTTCTACAACCATAAGAGGAAAAAACTCGTAACTCCCAAGCCTGTTTCACAAACACGTGCACCTTCAGAGGACGCTGCAGCTCGCACAGGAAATTAAATGTCACCCATGTGTTGCAGGAGATGCTTCTTTCTGAACGACTCACTTTTTGACTGTTCAGCCCAGTACCCCCTGAAGCTTCAGAAGAGGGGGAGCAGAGCGCTCCGATGACTGTGTGCAGGGTAAGAGGACTATGGCGACCTGTGAAGAATGTACGGGCTTTCTCTTTGAAAGAGTGCACCACATAAATATTTATACCCGTCTTTGGCAATATGCTAATCCAAGGCAAGTAATTTTCCCTCTCTTAAAAAGAATCACGAAAAGCAATTAAGGTGATTTAATTACTGCCACGCATAGACAGCAAATTTTGAACTCCTGACAGAGGAACATCCATCACAGCGCCACGTTATCCTAACCCCATTGTACGGGGCTCTGAACAGGACAGACAATTAAACCGAGATCATTTCCCCTACCTTCCTGGAGTGCTTTGGGCTGGATCCAAATCCCAGGGAAGCCAATGGGAGCAGAAGCCAGGCTTTTCAAATCCCAACTGAAAGCCCCGGCTTTCAATAAAACAGAAGTAGTTTGCATGCAAGTTTGCAGTTCTTTGTGACACCGAAGTAAATTTAGCCTCACAGTCCTTTTCTGATTCATTTAAATCTGAATGTAAATGTAAGTGTAAGCTGCAAAAAAATTGCTTAAGGAAGATGTAACTTTGATGTCCTTCACAGCTACTCACTATAGAGGTTCAACTGTATTACACTTTTTGGTTTTATATGCACCTATAAAACCACGTGGCAGCTGTTTCTCCCCTACACCCTTAATTCATGGCGGGGGGAAAAACCCAGAAATCTGCATAAACCGAAAATCTTTGGAGCTGGAGTTTTTCCAAGAGTGCTGACAAATCTTTATCATTTCTTATTTCTTAAGTTAGGGGAGGGAGGGTGTTTATGAGCACATCCTCCAAAAGTTATGCTCTGGATCTCTGTAAGATATTACAATAACAGCGATGCAACCAAGCAAGAAGAGTGCGTCACTTAACGTTTTACTCTGTCGGGCCTGTTGATTCCACAGCATTAGAACGACTTCATGTGAGTACGTTTCCTTGAGAACAAAGCTGCAATTGCACCAGGGGTCTCAGCCGACGGCCGCGGGCCGCAGCCCGGTGCTGTGCTGACGCGGGCTTGCTGGCGTTCGGGGCACGCACGGTGCGGTTCGGACTGTTAGACTGCTGCCCTGTGCACCCTTGGCCAGGCCTTGCCTTTCTGCGGCCCCCAGAACCCCACCTATGAAAACACAGCGTGCAGGCAGGTTCTTTAAAACCTGCTTTGGAAATCCGTGCTTCCATAAAATCTTAAAAGGACAAAAATGCTCTGTCTACTAAAAAGTGAGTATGTTTGATTCTCGTCGGAGAGGGGTTCCCCCTTTTCTTTCACAAAAAGTAATTCTTCATAATAAATAAAAGTGCTTTACCCGTTATCAAAGCAGAAAAATGATGTGCTTTGATCAAGACAATTTGCAGCCTGTTAGACTGGCACCAATTTTCTGAAGCACTCAGGAGCACTTTACTTCTTAGTCTCAGCAAATGCTTTCTTGCGTTTCGAATTCCAGATCACGCGTCTGAAGACAGGGCGTACGTGTGGCGTTTTCTGGATGTGGATGCTTTACACCCATCGCCTGTAGCTCGCAGCGCGCCGGGGAACGCTTCTAGCCCTCGGTCGGTCAGCGCAGCCCGCTGGGGCTCTGCGAGGCGCCAGCCCTGCGCCGCTGCCCAGCCACCAGCCATCGCAGTGTGGCTGCTCCGTTAAATGCCTTTCAGTTCAAGGGAGATCCCTCCCCTCCCTGTTATTTGGCGAAGTTTCCTTCTTCTCTGAAGCAATTGGTAAACAAAACACAGAATCAGGAATGGGCTCCAGAAGCCCCAAATATGACATCGCATATCGATTTAGGAGCACGCTGTTTCATTGACACAACTGCCTGAAGAAAAAACTTATTTTTTCACCCAGAAAATTAACCCGAATTCTGAGATACTGTATCACAACAATACGAGCAGAGTCTCCTGGAACCTGACTATTTTCCACCCGTGCTCATGAAGCTCCCTCACACCGCCGCTCCGCACAAGATGCTGTCGCAAGCGCGCGCTGGGCCATCAGGTCCGTGCAGCACAGTCCCCCTCGGGGCTCCGGCTCCGGAGCACGGCCGTTTCCAGCTACAGCCCCAAGCTCAGCTTCCAGCCACAGCCCCAGGTCCGCTTACAGACGGGCACCGTCCCTGGCTGTCACCAGGCACGCGGACAGCTCGATGCCGCCCGCGCCGCACACGCCAGCGGGGGGGCACAGCCAGGCTGCAACACCAAGGAGTCCCCAGTCACGTTTTGCTACACAGAAAAAAAGATTTGGTGAGCTTTTTAACTTTTTAAAAGCTTTCTTTATTCTTACAAACCCATTTTCATTGGTACTTTTTGCTTCATTTCAGGACTTGGGACACCTGTCGTAGTCAACCTCCAGGCTCGCAGTGCAAGAGTGAAGACTGTCGAAGTCATTTCCAGTGTCACTTCAGCGCTGTAAAGTCCAGCTGTGTGCACGACAAACCCCTGTCCCAGCAACGCAGAAATACTGGAAAACATGTAGCAAAGTAAGCTGAATAAATTATGAATACTTGAGAAAAGCGGTGCAGAACGTCACATAGGGAGAGCTGAACTAAGGCACTTGTTTTCGTTCATCAGCGGGGACACCCGCTCCGTGTCGCACCGTCACTCCTCGGTGAGAGGGTCGTCCAGACCAGTCGCTGCTCCCCAGACCTGAAAATGCGGACCTGTGTGCGAGACAGACACCGTCTCTGCTTCGCAGTGCCTTACTCAAAGGTGTTACCGAAGTTCTCCCGATAAACCCCGCACCAGCAAAGGTTGTAACTCCTCCTTCGTCCCGGTTCGAGACTTGTCAGCTGTGTGGAAAGAAGTCACCGGTCTATTTTAAGCAGAAACACTTCTGCAGAGGTCGGCTGCTGTTAGCCAGGTGGGGTCCGCGCCGGAGCCGGGGGACGGCGGGGAGCGCTGCCAGAGCGTGCCGAGCGACATGAACCCGAGCAGCCCCGTGCAGCCCCAGCCCGTCACAGGCCGCCGGCTGCTCGGAGCGCGGCGAAGGAAGGTCGGGCACGGCGGCCTGCCGCGGGCCGGACAGGAGCTCCAGCACTGACGCGGGCTCTGACGGAGTCCGCCGAGTTGCAGCAGGAGTGAAAGGCGAAGCAGGCTACTGCTGTCGCCGTCTTCTGTCTTTGAAGTGGACGTGAGAACGGGGGAACCGGGATGGGACGGCAAGCGAAGTCTGCGGGGAGCGCGCCGCCGAGCTTTCGCGTCCAGTGCTCCGCGCATCTCCGGCCCGTCGGGCGAGTGACGCCAAGCCCAAGTCAGGACCTCAAAAAGTCACTCCAGGAGGGGAAAAGCAAAGCCCGCGCCACTCGGCCTCCTTCTTCCCTCCAGAAAAACCCAAACCAAACAGGAAAACCCACCAACCACCAGGTAAACGGTCACTCCCGAAGCCACAGCAACGCGACCCCACGCGCGCCCGCGG
>Ga0065711_1000321_pt1 | contig 73186 bp, 33 predicted proteins | sample Hoacrofraction12_FD_59098 | JGI IMG/M metagenome (GOLD analysis project Ga0065711, IMG submission 59098) | Hoatzin crop microbial communities from Cojedes, Venezuela - Epithelial fraction 12 v2 (version 2) | ecosystem: Host-associated > Birds > Digestive system > Esophagus > Crop | place... | reverse complement strand
AAGAGAAGCGTGGCCAGCAGGTCGAGAGAGGTGATTCTGCCCCTCTACTCTGCTCTGGTGACACCTCACCTGGAGTACTGCGTTCAGCTCTGGAGCCCTCAGCACAAGAAGGACATGGAACTGTTGGAGCATGTCCAAAGGACGGCTACAAAAATGATCCGAGGGCTGGAGCACCTCTCCTACGAGGACAGGCTGAGACAGTTGGGCTTGTTCAGCCTGGAGAAGAGAAGTCTGTGCGGAGACCTGATTGCAGCCTTTCAGTACTTAAAGGGAGCCTATAGGAAAGATGGGGACGATATTTTTTTTAGTAGAGACAACAGTGACAGGACGAGGGGTAATGGTTTTAAACTAAAACAGGTTAGGTTTAGGCTAGATATAAGGAAGAAATTCTTTACAATGAGGGTTGTGAAACACTGGAACGAGTTGCCCAGAGAGGCAGTGGAGGCCTCATCCCTGGAAACATTCAAGGCCAGGTTGGACAGGTCTCTGAGCAACCTGATCTAGTTAGTGGTGTCCCTGCTCACTGCGGGGAGGTTGGACTAGATGACCTCTAGGGGTCCCTTCCGACCCAAAACTTTCTATGAGCCGGTCTCGCTCATGAGCAGCGGTACGCTTTCTTTGACCACCTTTTTCTGGCTGACATACCTGTAGAAGCCCTTCTTGTTATCTTCCAGGTAGCTGTTGTGCATCTTGAAAAGGTTTCTTGAACTCAGTTTAATCAAATCTAGTGAAAACTTTTATTGCAAATTGGATCAATTTGCTCTTGCAGATTTCTCTCCTAAGCAAAAGTATTTGGTCATTATATTTTTACTATATTATTAAATTCATAACAAGGGATGGATCCAATAAAATGAAATGTAGAGAGAAATGTGTCCAACTCTGAAGCGTTACTCAGCTTCCGTCAAACGTCAGCCCTAATTTTGCTGCCTCCCTGTATCTTGGCCGAGGGATTCTGGCATAGGTTGTGAGATTTAGTCTTTGACTCTTGTTACCAAACACTTGTTTTCCTGTACAAAACACTCTACCATTTCAGTATGGTACCACAGTCTTCTTTGGCTGCCAGAGTTTGAAGCAGCATCATAGAGTTAACCTATCTTTTTTATTGATAGTTGCACTTAAATGTGCTTAAAACTGTATTTTTGTAAGTGTACTGGGTTTGCATGACAAAGTTTTTGTAGCAGGGGGGCTACAGGAGTAGCTGCTGTGAGAAGCTGCAGAAGCTTCCCCTGTATCCGATAGAGCCAATGCCTGACGGCTCCAAGATGGACCCGCTGCTGGCCAAGGCTGAGCTTGTCAGCGACAGTGGTAGGGCCTCTTGGATAACATAGTTAAGGAAGAATAAAAACTGCTGTGCAACATCAGCTGGGAGAGAACTGAGATGATGGGAGACAAACAACTCTGCAGACACCAAGGTCAGTGAAGGAGGATGGGGAGGAGGTGCTCCAGGCTCCAGAGATTCCCCTGCAGCCCCTGGAGCAGACCCTGGTGAGGCAGGCTGTGCCCTGCAGTCCATGGAGGTCCACGGTGGAGCAGATCTCCACCTGAAGCCCATGGAGAGCCCACGCTGGAGCAGGTCGATGTCTGAAGCAGGCTGTGACCCGGTGGGAAGTCCGCGCTGGAGCAGGCTCCTGCCAGGACCTGTGGCTCCATGGAGACAGGAGCCCACGCTGGAGTAGGTTTGCTGGCAGAACTTGTGACCCAAAGGGGGACCCACACTGGAGCAGCCTGTTCTTGAAAGACTGCACCCTGTGGGAGGGACCCACACTGGAGGAGTTTATGAAGAACTGCAGCCCATGGGAAGGACTCATGTTGGAGAAGTTTGTGGAGAACTGCCTCCCGTGGGAGGGACCCCACACTGGAGCAGAGGCAGAGTGTGATGAGGAAGGAGCGGCAGAGACAAAGTGTAATGAACTGGCCACAACCCCCATTCCCCATCCCGCAGCACCACTCTGGGGTTAGGAGGGAGAGAAAATCGGGAGTGAATTTAAGCCTGGGAAGAAAGGAGGGTTGAGGGGGAAGGTGTTTTAAGATTTGATTTTATTTCTCATTATCCTACTCTGATTTGATGGGTAACAAATTAAACTAATTTCCCGAAGTCGAATCCATTTTGCCCGTGACAGTAACTGGTGAGTGATCTCTCCCTGCCCCTAACTCGACCCACAAGCATTTCATTATATTTTCTCTCCCCTGTCCAGTTGAAGAGGGCAGTGATAGACCGGCTTTGGTGGGCACCTGGCCTCCAGCAATGTAAACCCAATACTGCAAGTGAATTTCAAAAGCTCACAGCATACAACCTCCCCTGAATTTTATAATGATACCAGTAGAATTTTGTAATATCGTCATGAAGGATTATATCAAAGATGTATCCTTTTAACCTGGAAAAGAAACTACATCAAAGAACTACCTTCCCCTTTGTCAAAACTCTATTTGAGTCACTGTAAACCTACTACATAAACTGCTTAAGTTATATTGATTTATATTGACTAATTAGTTTAGGAAAAAGGCATTCATTTAGGTGGTGAATTATGGGGCAGGTCAGAGGAAATTAATTAATAGCTGCCTTGAGATGGCATTGAGAAGCTGTTGGTTAGCTGCAGGCTCTAACATCTGCAGCTAACACGGTGGGGTCCAAAAAATGATGGTTGTGTCCAAGGTCTTAGCCTCTTTTCCCAGTGACAAATAATCGCAGAATCAGAATCATAGGGTTTGGAAGGGACCTCTGTGGGTCATCTAGTCCAACCGCCCTGCCAAAGCAGGGTCACCTGGAGCAGGTTGCATAGGACCTTGTCCAGGCGGGTTTTGAATATCTCCACAACCTCCCTGGGCAGCCTGTTCCAGTGCTCCATCACCCTCAGAGGGAAGAAGTTCTTCCTCATGTTCAGCTGGAACTTCCTATGCTTCATTTTGTGCCTATTGCCCCTTGTCCTGTCACTGGGCACTGCTGAAAAGAGTCTGACCCATCCTCTTGATACCCACCCTTAAGATATTTATAAGTATTTATAAGATCCCCTGTCAGCCTTCTCTTCTTCAGGCTAAACAAGCTCAACTCCCTCAGTCTTTCCATGTAGGGGAGATGCTCCAGTCCCCTCATTATCTTTGTAGTCCTCCGCTGGACCCTCTCCAGTAGCTCCTCATCTTTCTTGAAGTGGGGAGCCCAGAACTGGACACAGTGCTCCAGATGGGGCCTCACTAGGGCAGAGTAGAGGGGGAGAAGAACTTCCCTAGACCTGCTGGCCACACTCTTCCTTTATTCGTGTCTTCCTGCAAAACCTCATATGTTCTGCTGCCTCTTCCCTAGAGCAGAAGAATTTCTAACTACTTCTTCCTCCTTTGCTGTGAAAAGTAAAACCTTCTTTTTAGCCCTTTTTCCGGTTAGCATTTTCCCCTTTGTGCGCTTACTTATTAATTCACCTTTATGTAAGCCTGAAAGCTGAGAGCATGGTCCCAAAGTCTTGTTTACAGAGGATGATGAACATGTCCAACTGCAGAGCTTCACAGGGAGAACATTACTGTAAGAAAAACGGTTGGATGTTGCCTTCAAACTGCTTATATGTAAATTCATATATTCAACAGTGATTTAAAAGCAGTCCATATCTTTCTCTTCTTACACGACCTATGCGAAAGAGTTTTCTTGCATGTATATGCATATGTATGCTAGATTCCTGATCAGCATGAATAAGCAGAACACAGGCATGGTTGAAAACGGTTTTGGCATGGTAGAGTGAGCCCTACATTTACTGTCTCATACTCCAAGGGACATTAGGCTGAGCTTTATAGAGTTATACAGAATGGTGCTGAAGGATATATGCAGTCAGAAAAGTACCTTCTCTGAAGAGCTGTTATGTTACTTCTTCTAACTCAGCTTTAATATCCATTGTCCTTGAATTTCCTCACCTTCAAAACCTTTTTTGCATCAAAGTTGTTTTTTTGTTGTTTTGGGTTTTTTTTTCCCCAAAATGTAAGTCCATTTGCTTTTCCTGGCCTGGAATGTCATCTTAACATTTCTTTCCTCAATGTGACTGACAAAATATTGATAGCGGACAAACGCAAACAGTGAAGTTGTCTTTTGACAAAATATATGTGTTCCAAGAGATATCAATACAATTTAGAAAGTTTGTCCATTACATATCCACTTAAATAATGGACATACATCCAAACTTGCTTCTAATTTCAGAGGGGCTTTTCGATTGAAAGACAAAACATCTGACTTTTTTTCCCAGAACTCTCTTAGCTGTTTACCTTGCAAAAACCAAATTCCCAGAGAAACCTGAGCTTTAATAAACAGTAGTGTTGTTTGCACTGTCTTAGCGCAGCTTAAAAGGTAGCTTAAACATGTTAAGCTGTCTTAACACTTGTCTTCAGTGTTTTGACTTGGTTTAGAGTAGGAAACAATGCTCTTCTTGTAAAGAAAAAGTAGCAGTTTTATACCCCTCTGTCTAGGACAACTTGCAGGCATACATCCACCAGTGCCTGACACCGATTCACCTTGTCATAAACTCTAATATCCATTTGTAATACTGTGTTTTCTGTAGAGATGGCAACACAAATGTGTATGCACTCTTTTGGAAAAGAAATGCTCCATGACGGAGAAGTTATCTCTTAGGAAAAATGAAAGATACTTACTGATACAAGCGCTTGTGCTTCATGTATGTGGCTAAATCTTGTGTTTATGTTGTTTTGTGATCCAGAAACACTTATTAAAGATGTATTGAAGGACCTAGAAAAACACCAGGTGGATGTGGAGAATCTCAGCTCAACAGAACTGGATGAGATTGCTGATACTATCTCCAATGCAATTCAAACTGTTGGCATGCAGGAAGAAACAGAAGAGGGTGCTGGAAAACCTAGAGAAGACAAAACAGGAGCACAAATGAAGAAAGGAGGTACTCAAGGAAAGGCAGAGATTCAGACTGGATTAATGGAAAACAGTGTTAACATAGCAGGTATTAGTTCTAAGAGTTAAATACAGCAAAAGACAGCTACCCTAATTTTCCTTTATTGTTTCACAATAGTGCTAGAGTTTTTTTCATCAGTTTTAAAGAGGACAGGAGGGAAATGTATATTTTTCCCTAAAGGGTGTAGAATTTTAGCTTTATTATTTTCTTTTTACAGCAGATACTCAATTTATCAAAAACGCATCTGTTTGTGAACCCTTGGTCTTCAAGCTTCACAAACAAGATCAACCTACACACCCAATTATATTGAAATACAAATTGCTTTATGCAGTGTTGTCTAATTTCTCTTTCTTGAAAATGAGGTGTTTAAGCAAATTGATAATGAAAATTGATTATATTCCAAGAAAGTATTTTGAAATACGTGGGGAAAAAATTAGCGTTTTACAGATGATCATTCTTTAAGGTACCACAATTACTTGCAGAAGAAAGTCATGGGTACAGGTAGAAAACTACACATTCCTTTTCCTGCTTAAGAAAATAGAAGTGTTATTATGGTTATTTGGTTCTGTCTGGACAAATATTTCCCTTGTGATGCAGATTCAGGAACTACGGTAATTGCCATTAATGAGTTAATACCACAATGGGGCTTGTTCCCACTTACCCATTCTCTGTTTTAGGAATGTTATGATATCTAGGACACCAAAAAACATATGGTAAAAGTGACAAACAGTGATTTTAACTTACTGTCTTTTTTCATGGTGATATATTGAAATCCTGACTAGTTAGAGATCTTCTTGTTATTTTAATTGCCAGTTCTTTGTGTAGATTCAAATGAGCAGACCTGAGGGTCCTGAATCATGCTGGGAGAGATGAATAAGACTGAGTTCATAAACCAAAAAGCCAGCATTATTTGACCGAAGTTAATGATGTGATAGCATATCGTCACTGTGGTTAAACTGTAATCTGTTTTTGCTAGATGATATCTACAGAAATGTCTTTTTCTTCCACCACAATGTGTATGAGGGTTGTACATGTTTCCTTTTTCTTTAATGTAAATGTCCATTCAGCCAGCTAGAACCATTTTACTGTTTTTTTCCTAGATATTGATAAACTGATGCAAAGATTGTACACTTAATTAGCAAAAGAACACTATTACATTGGCTCTTGAAGTACTCTGTCTATTGATCTTGCATCAATTTGCTATCGAAGTGAGGTTAGAATAACGATACTCAATTATACAGTGCTCTTCACCCTGCCCTTTCATCTTTGATGTCTTAATGTTTAAATTGCATGAAAATGCCACCTCTACAAAACAGTCTATAAGTGGTGTTTGCTTCATGTGTGATGTTTTCCCTTCATAACTATATATTTGTGCTTTCCATATCCTACAGACAACGAAGCGCATGAAGCCAGTGCCAAAACTGATAAAGAGGTAGAGTACCAGCCTTTTAACAGAATAACCATTACGTCTCAGAATATCAGGTCTATATGCAGTGAAGGTCAAAACCACACTTCTGAAACATAAGAATTGTTTAGTGTCTTGTGTAGACATAATTCAATGTCACAGCGTAGGCATATTGTTGCTGATGCACTGAAGTATTAAATGAACATCTATTTAACACCTAAGCAAAATGAGTGTTGCAGTTCAGCAAATGAAAATCAAGTCCTGTTATGCCTGTCCCTCAGTTGTAAATAGACAGAATTCATAACAGATCCAAAGTTCAGACAAATTTGGGATTTTCCTCTGGATATTAGATTTTGAGTATTGAGTAAATTTTGGATATTGTTCTGTTGAAAACACCCTTTTTTCACCTGTCCTTTGGCTCTTAGTTCTGGGGAAACTTAAACATCCTTGCTTGGATAATATCTCTGATTTTCATAGCAGGTGAGTAAACGTATTCCGTCTGATGGCACATGTTTGTGGGAGGGTTCAGAATTCCCTCTTTCATAGGATCTGTCATTCTTTGTCATTAATTCTTCCAAATTGCTGAGTACCAGAGATATTTCAAAAGCTCTAGGCATTGCATGTTGTACCCTAGGTGGTAAAGTCAAATTTGGGATTCTAATCCAGGTTGTCTTTACAATATTCCTCATGAGATTTGAATCATATCCTATAGACTTATGCCCTATATTCAGCCATTTTTGAGGTATATTCATCTTTCTTTTTCTGGGTTTCATGGAGCAGAAAAATGTCAAAGAAATATTTTTAAAAACTACTGTGAAACTTCTACTACTATATATGCTTTGTAAAGCTAGCACTGCAAGACTCATAGATTGGCAAACCTTCTTGTGTCCACAGTAAAATCTCTTTAGTCGCTGCCCTTCAACCAAGCAAGGAAAACACACAAGTCGACAGTTTGGAAGGAGTTTTAACTACCCACATGAAATTCTTCAAGGAATGAAATGCTGTATTCACACTAGACTTACACAGGATCCCATGTATAGATTTCTTAGTGACAGTTTGAATAAGGGATGTGACTGAAAAGAATACATTGTAACACAGAGCACAAAGTGCCCATGAGCCGTCATCTCCTCCCAAATGCTTGGCTGTGCTAATCTTGTATAATGGAACTAGCTAACAAATAGTTCTAGGCATGTGTTTTGACTTTGCTCATTTGCTTATTGTTTCGTTTCATTAGACAGACATTTTCTGTGATCATATGTTTAGCTTAGTGGATCACTCACAAGCGGTTTGTCACCATTTCTGGAGATGAATAAGTGAAATGTAATTCGTCACATACTATCTGTTCCCTTTCCTGTGTCATGACTTGTGACACCCAAGAGATATGCATGTTTCCTGTCCTAAAACTTAAGCATCTTGACGGATATTTCTATTATTTCTCCTTTCCATTAACTTATTTGGTAACAAACTTTTATTCTCATCAGTACTTAAATACCTAGACACAGGAAAAGGAACACTATGAAAATGCCATCTGCATTTTCTTCTAGCTGTTCAAGACAGAGAAAAGGCTATCTAGATTCTCTGATATTTGAAGAAGAAACTATTAACCACAGAATTTCTTCACCCTTATTAAAACATTGAAAAATACAGTGACATAATTTATTGTTCTTTTATTATTACTGGATAAACATTATGTTCCTACATAGTCTTGTAGTGTATAAAAATTAAGAAAATGACCGTATAGCATTTGTATGAACACGCTCTACTTTGTCTGTAAGAGTTCGAAAGATTGTATCCAGGTTTCGCTCAGTATAACATTCCTGTGTCTAGTTTTAAAAATAATGATATTCTTTTAATACAGGAGAACACTGCAAAACTAGTAAACTTCTTGAATGAGAATGTATTACCTGAAAATACGCCTAAAGACCTTATACCTGAAGAATCTACTAAGACAGAAACCAAGAAATCTGAAGATGCTGACTCTTCTTCCTCAGAAGAAACAAATGCTGGAGTGGAAAATGTAAAAAGTGAGACTTTCTCAAGGGAACTGACAGCTGCACAGAACAGTGAATCTGACGCCACAGACCCAAGCAAGACCCACTACTGGATTAAGAACACTTTAATGCAGAATGGAAACTCCTATGAAGAGCCTCAGAAAAATACAGGACAAGGCTTACACCTTCAGGTGAAGTCTTCTGAGGAGAAAGAATACGGCTATATTGTAACAGTGAAAGAGTAAGTATAGCAGCCAATTTGAATGGCATTTTTAACTGGATAAAAGATAAAGTCATGGCACCTAATGAAATATGAATGTACAAGAGGAAAATGCCACAGGCCTGATTTTTAGTACAACTGAAACTGTTTGGAACCTGTTCAGTACTTGATGAAAATAGGAGAAAACAGTTCCATTTTCTTACAGTTGCCTTTCCTCCAATTCAGAAGGTATTTAGTTTGTAGGTCTTTTGCTTAGACCTCTCTCTGTCTTCTCATGTTCCAGTGACCTTCCAATATGTCAGTAAGTGTGCTTCTGGTTAGGATGTGGGCTTTAAATATTTGACTTGAAGGTAGCCTAAATATCAATGCCTGAGTCATCCTTTCAAAAAATGACACACAATAACAAAGCACAATATTTTCTCTATGGTTTCATTTTGATCTGAAAATAACACATATAGGATTCCAAACATCACATGTGCAGCTAGTTTAGAAAGAAAGACCTAATGATTTCAGGTCATGTCACTAATGAATTTGACATTTAATGTTACACTTTCAAAAGACAGCTTTTTTCTCCTAGTGATGCACAGTTCACTATATGAACATTTAGGAGCTTAGAATGATGTGGGTCCTTTTTTCCCCCATGAGAACAGTCTTATATTTGATTAGCAAGCCCAACTCATCTTCTGTGAGAAATTAGGAATTTCTAGGATGGGCTTACAAATCTTTGGCCAGCATCACAGAGAAACTGATACAAAAACTTCTGTAGTGTGGATTGATTCTTTTGACTGTCTCAAGCTTATTGATGGTATCGAAGGAAATAGGATTGTGGAAGATTCTTGTTTTTACCATACTGTGTTGTTTTGAAATGCACGTGGCTGGGTATCAGGGGACAGCTTCTTGTTTTCCTTCTCACCAGAGCTATGCTTGAAAAAGATGGGATTACAAAGAAAGGATGCCATTTGGGGGGAAGAGATTTTGTACGGTTCATGGAGGGATAGGCAGAAGAGAGGAGAGTGAAAGCTGATGCTGAGCAGCCTGCAAACATCAGAGACAGGCAGAGAGAGAGACCTCAAAAAGTAGGGAAGAAACACCCACTATTTGGAGATACTGGAAGGAATGCGTTTCATAAGGATGTAGAATTTACCCTGCAGAAAATAAAAGTTACTTAGTTACTGGAATGAGAGATGCTGAAGGAAGGGGCTCACCTTGCAAGGATATAGTGGGAATGAGAGTTGTGTTAACAGATCCTTGCATGGCTATCAAGTCTCATTCTGAGTTTTAATTTTACCATTTTCTTGTTAAATTTTATTCACTTGCTAAAGAAATCCAGCTCTAGTGTTTAGAAAAGACCATTTGATAGTTTTGGAGTACTTGGTTTAAGGAAAGTCCCAAATGATTTGAGGTCCTTATACTTCTATTAACTCATCTGTGTGTTCATAACCACTGTTGATCATTATTTAATGAACAAGTGTTTGTTTTTTACCAAGGGGACACTCAGGAGTCTGCTTCTGTTTTTGAAATCGGCCTACCAGAAATTGATGGAATGCCCTAGTTTAACCACACCTCTTGGTTCCTGCCTATGAATGCTATGTCAAGCAGTAGAAGCTAATTTTTCTCGAGCTCAGTGCTACTTCCCGCAGAATTTTTAACTCACATCAGTCTGGAAAGCTCCTTTATATCCAACAGTACCTTAATGACACCATCTCCCTCGACCTTCCAGACTTCTTTGGTTAATAAATTCTCTAAAAGCTTAAAGCTTTCACAGCTGTGTGTAATGGGAGATGTTCTGACGTTCAGTCTGCACAACATGTAGATTCTTCACATAGTCATCTTAGCTGTTTTTCTTTCTAGCTAGTCCCCCACTGATGTGTTTTCCCTGAATCTATTATTATTCAATGAAACTTGCTGAAGAGCAAGTCATTAGTCCAAAGGTTCTCAGTCCTGGAGGACTCCATATACACAAATAAAATTTAGCATAGATTTGTTCAGCTTCTTTACCATTTTCAATACCAGAAAGACAAAAAGTACTTTTTTTATATACTAGATTATTAAAATTTTAGAAACTTTTTGGCAAGAAGGTTTCAGATAAACATTGGGATGTTATTAAAAATGCTCAGAAAAGATGAGAAAAAATTTCCGGTGAGTAGATGAAACTACTTCAAATGGTTTGAATTCAAAAATATAAGTTTATCAAAACAATATTAGTTTTTAATTATAACCAGCTCATTACACAAAGCATATACTAACTGTATTCAGAAAGCTTAACTGATAACTCCTCACTACATTCTTAGCATTTGGAGTGCAACCAGAGGTCGTCATCTCCGAAGTCACTGTAGACAAAAAGAGAATAATCTTTCATTCCTTTTTTTTAGTTCCTAATCTAGAATGAATTAACTGTTAAAGAGAAATAGCTGATTGAGTTGAACTGAAGAAAAATTCCTTTCGTACTAGAATTATGTTGCATTCCATCTGCAGCAAACAGATTTTAGTTCAGAGTTCTTTGCCCGTGACTTTTAACTCTTCAGTGATTTTATTCTCCTCAGCATTTCAACTTTTCAATACACCGGTTTAATTTGTGTTGTTGTTGTTAAACTTGTTTGTTTTGAATAAGTCTATCTGAAATGTAAGTGTACAATGAAAACGCCATATTTTGCAAAACAGAATTTATATATTCTGGAATTTCATAAGAATAACAAAACCTGTTCAGGAAATTCCACATGCTAAAAATGGACTTGTCCACTCAGCAGGAACAGCGAAATACTTTCTACAGCAGTGGAGGGATCTGTTACATACTAGTATTTACCACAACCATTTTGTCAGTACGTAAAGTGGCCTTAGAGAGCAATTGGATCAGTGCAGCTGAGAGTTCCAGTAAGGACTTGTTTTCATGAATGTGGCTGTAATTGTTTTTTTACTTGGGGGAGAGAGGATAGAGAAAGGGATATTTGTTGACTGTCACTGCACAGAAGAGAGATTTTAATGTGCATTTAAGGAACATTTCTTTAGTAAGCTTCCTGTATTATTGAGGTTTTGTACCAAAAATCTTACTGGCTCTTTGCAGTAAATAAATAATGTTAATAGATGGCTTAGGTGCATGCTACATGTTTATATAGAACTTTACATGCACATTATATTCATACAGTGAAGTAAAGGAGCTGGAAGTATTCCTAGTCAGATCTTTAATCTACGTCAGTCTAAAATCACTCTTGTTTGATAGGTGATTATAGTCTATAAGTACTCAGGAAATTGATTTCACAATAGATCTTTCATACTTTTTGTTTAGATCTTTATGCTTTTTTTCAGTTTTCTGTCTTAAGTAGAAAGGAATCTGGAGCTAAAGTTAGGCATGAAATAATTTCTTTCTTACAGCCTGAGTGTTAGTCAAATTCATATGTGAAGTATCTTTCTTGCAGCAGTTAGCACATTTAAGATTATAAACCTAAAATTATGATTTAGATGGGGTTTTTTTCATCCACTCTTCACCTGTACACACAAAATGAAATGCCAAAATATAACATGAGAGGTATTTATTTTCCGTTACTACTTTCTTTGCATGTTTTTCTTTTTCCTTCATAAGGCAACAGGTCGTAGTTTCAATCCATCAATTTTTATTTTGCCATGATTTTTCGGAGCAGCAAAGCTTTATTTTTACAGCTGAAACAGTGGTCTTTTGGTGAGAAAGGGAAGTAGTGCAATGTATTTGTACACTGGGGATAATAGCTTCAGTTCTTTTCACCTTCTGATCTGAAAATGGAACTGAAAAGATTATACTCGGTGGTGTAGTTGACAGATGTCAGGGGTGATCTATTCACTATTGGATTCTCAGGCTTCCATGGCTTTGCAAGTGTGACTCAAGGAGATATTAAGACTGCTTCAGTGAACTCCTAAGATGCCAGCTTTTAATTGTGCCACAAAGCAAAGATAAACATTTCCATGTAATACTTGAAGAAAAGATTTGTGATAGTTTAAAGACTTGTCAAAACAGCAGTCTGCTTGTCAATGGCAAGAACAATAGGTCACTCTTGCTGTGTTTGTCGAGTGACCTTTCAGATGGTTGGAGCAGTGCAATCCATACCAATCCATAATATCCATCAGCGCTAAGCTTCGGAATGAATTGACAGTTTCAGTGTAGAAAATTGTCCAGCAAATCCTCCACTGTGCTGCTTCAGCACTTTATTATGCTGAGAAACCAACCAAATTGGGTGATTTACTTTGTTTACTCTTTTCTCCTTCAAAAAATTTGTATTCTACCCCTGTAGGATTTGTGTGGAAGAGGTTTGCTTCTTTCTCAGTGTAACTGCTTTGAACTGTTTCTACTAATTTTAGCTCTAAAATTATAGAGTAATCTTATAAAACAAAGTTATCTACAGGAAGTTATTTTCATTTGTATGCTACTTCAGCAGTGGTTATAAAATACCTTCCTATCATAGTGGGGTTACCTCAGTGGGAGCTCTCAAATCAGAGAATTCTTTGCATTTGGACCAAAGAACTCTTCCTATTTTCTGAAATTCTACTTCTTCAAGTGCGTAAAACTTTTTTGGGGGTTGGAAAAAAAGCCAAAACTCACATTTGTCTGGCAGGATATGCTCTAAGCTGAGGGCCAAGATCCCACAATCAAAACATTTAAATAATATTTAGCCTCCTGATTCCCTCATGAGGAAACCCAAAACGTGACTTTTCAGAACATGCAGTTCTTACTGCCTCCAGTAAAACTAAATGCAAGCTGCTGCATGCTGAGCAGCTTAAATAGTCAAGCTGGTTTGTAATTCCTTAAATATGGGATTGACCATTTAGACTTAAATGCACTAAGAAAAATCCTAGTTTGAGAGTAGAAAGTTCATCTCTTTTCACTGTTTATGATAGTCTTTTGAGCTTCAAAGTCAAGTCATGCTTTTCTGAAGCCACACTTGGACACCCAATGCAGACAAATCTGTCCTGTTTTGTGATTTATCAGAATGTATCTGCTTGAAGTTTTTCCTGTAAATACAAGATCACAGACAGCTCATGGCAGCTCTGCTAGCTTGTGATCCAACTTCTGTCATTGTTGTACTAGTCAATTCCTGGATATTTTGTGATTTGTCATATGTTAATTCTCAATTCCAAACTGTCTATGTAAAATTATATAGGCTGTATATCAGTTCCCAACATGTTAACTTAATTGGATCATATGTGCATTTCTATACGTTTAATTTGAGGTAGCTGGTATTCTGCTCAGACGCTGAGAAAAAGCTGAAAATGGATCTTGTGTTAGTAGTATAAAATTACTATGGAATATGATTAGTCCGGTCCATTGAATATGCTGAAGGGTTAGGTTAATTCCAAATGCTTAATATTATTTCCCCACCTTTACAAAGGTGATAAATGATACTGCTTTGCATGTAATGATTACTTTCCACAGGACGGTGCTCAGGTTAGGACCTTGAAACTAGGTTGTAGAGAACTCTTGGTTTATTCCCCAAGTTTTCTGTTTTCCTAGGCAAGTCATTAAAGAATTATATTTTCGTGATCATCATTATTTGTTTCCTCTACCAGGTTAAAATATTTAATGCATTTTAATTGCATTTAAAAATGAAATTTAAAATAAATAGAAGAAAATTAATCACAAGATCTACAGCAATGAAATAGGGCTGATAATTTTTATTGTTCTTTGTTACTGGAAGGTCTTGATGTTTCTTGGAATCTGAGCTTTTGTATTCCTTGAGACTTTTCAGATATTTTTTAAGAAAATAAGAACAAAATGCTCTTGTCCTTTAATACATATATACAAACAGAAACACTGATTTGACCTTCTCTGAGTATCTCAACGTCCCCTTTCAAATTGTTATTCTACCTGCAAGTGCAGTTTATCAAGGGAAAAAGACTTGTGCATATTCTTCACTCAACTTCTACAACTGGCTTTAAAAACTAAAAGAAATTATCAACACACATGAAATAGAAAAGCTCATGCTACTAAAGTATGTTAAAATGAGCAAGGGACACCATTGCTCACATTAAAAAAGAAGTTAAATGTAAAATTTTTATCCTTCACTTTGTCACTTTGCCTAGTAGTCTCTACCCTTGTATAAAGAAGTTCCATAAATGTCCATCATTGATTTTAAAACCAAAAGTTTTGCTTCTGATAATATAGCTTGAACCTCTACCTAAATAATACGGATAGAAAATACTTGCTTATGAGTTTATCCAGTAGAGACAATTCTGTCATTGTGTCTCAGCACCATAACTAGTGGAGACATGTAAATCTAGAATCTTCTTTGGCTAACTCTTCATATGTAATTATTTACACTCCCTGGAGTTCTGTAGACATGAAATAATTTTTCCTTCTTAAATCCTCCAGTTTCCTTGTGATACTTAGAAAGTGACAGAGATCATATCCCCCACGTTACTGCTTCACTGCCTTAATTCTGATATCATATATTCCCCTAGGAAAACGATACTTCAGGCTTCTTATTCATGTGCAAGAAAATAACAGAAAAACAGCAGTTCCTGTAGCTTTGCCATAGAGAGCAATAAATACTGGTGGGTTTTTTCAGTACACAAGTTCAGCTTTGAATATATGGAATTTCTTCTTATCTGTGTATGTGCAGAGATAAGACGATAGTCTGTTCTACTTCTGTTGTTCTTAGCTTTTGTGCTTCCAAATTCTGTTGAAATATATTATGCCGCAACGTGATTCTCACCTGCTGATGTAGATCACTTTACAAGAGATGAGTGCTTTCAAGGGTCCATCTTACCCTCCTCTTAGGGCTTCTCTTTCCCAGATGTTTTTCTCTGCTCTCTATTGGGACCAGCTCTGCATTTTTACATCTAAAGGAACACCCAGAGCAAAATTTTGAATTGATGTAGCTGGTGACCAGCTGCTCTGTCACACTAGCAACAGTAATGGCAGGGAATCACCTGGTCCCTTGAATCAATGAAAGGGAACAGGTGGTTGTCAGAGTGCACCTGGAGTCCCCAGTAGTGCCACGAGGACTAGCTCAAGTTTGTGTCTCTCCTCTTAGCTAAACAGACATAGCTGTTGGCCTGGTTTCCCAGAACAGACGTTCCCAGACACTCCCATTTCTGCCTTTTCATGCCTTCCGTGCCACGTTATCATCCCTTGTTAGGGTCTCACACACCGGCTCTTTCAGGAGGGCAGCCGGTGCAGGTCCTCCACAACCTCTCTGTGAGCAGGTTCAGGTTCCTCTGAGATCTCCAGACTGTAGACTTTTAATCGCTGAGGCTGCACCTTATAAGTCTGCGAATGGGGGATGGGGCTGTGAGCTGTATTTTGTTTTTATAAATAGTGGTAGTCCTTAAAATCCTGAGATGCCGCAATATCTCACAATACCATATGGTCAATACTTTCAGCGTATCAGTGTTTTTCAGGTAATTACTATGTAGTTCATTATAAAAGAGTGATGAATTTTAATCTTTTGAAATAAGTGAGAAGTAGAAAGCCAAAGACCAGGATTCCTGGGAATGCAGCAAATTGAATCATGACACAGTCTATTATCTACCAGTACTTTTTCATCACTGCAGTTCTGCCTGGTCCTAGGAAGCTCAGATATAAAAATGCCATCATTTATTTTAATGCCTGAAATTCTTTTGGAATCTGTTAACTCAGGTAACACCTACACAATATAAACACCCGACCACTAAAAATTAGAATTAAGTAATTTTGATCTCACTCTAAATCATTTTTATTTCCTGCAAATGAAATTTTGTTCGTAGAAAATCAGTGAGGACTAATTAAGGACACAGAATAAATTGGAACAGAGAAAATATTTTAATTTTTCTTTCAAGTAGATATTCTGGCTTTCCACTGGCACTTGTTTGAAGAAGGTATGCCAAATCTAAGGACTAGGTATATCCACTACAGAAATAAATTTAGAGTTAATTTCTTAATAGTGTGGAGAATGATTTCTATAAAAAGTCAGTTTTAAAATCTTTAAAGTTTGAACTTCTTACAGAAGTATTTGTGTTTCTTTCTTTGAACACTAGGTTGTTGGATATTCTTTATCATTTTTAATTTAAACCATTAACATTATAAATCGGTCTGGGATTTAAGCTGCCTGGAAGGAAGAGTGAAGGCGTGAAGGAAGGGAAAGAATGAAAAGATGGAAGTGCATTACAACATGTATCAACAGTTGTCTTCAATCTCATTGATTAATTATGTGTAGGAAGGAGTAATTTGATATGAAAGAACAATTTTACGTTTTCACGGCTTTTCTGCATCAGAGAGTCAGGGTTCATGACAAATGGACTCCAGAGCTGTGTCTAACATTCAGCTTAAAATGCATTAGGGAGTACTTTGGTGAGGTGCATTTCAGTCTCAGAAAGGAGAATACCACAATTATGGCACCGATTATTCCCATAATTTTCATGCTCCTGCTAGCGACAAAGCATCTGTATGAATTTGTTTCTGTTAACACAGCTGGAGGCCGTGTGCGTTTGAAGTAATGCAAGTACAGGCTGGCATAGTGTCACACTTCCATTATAACTCTAAAGAGCAGATCCTCCTTGACTTCTCTATCACTCTCGTGTTTCCATGATGCCATTATCTCTTCTGACCTTCATAGCCTGACCACTGGAACTGATTTTTACCAAGTGTCATTTGCGTTACAAATTGGTCTGGACTTAAACCTGTCTGTATTAAGAGGTTTAAATTCATACTTACTGGTGGCGAGAAAAGAAGGAAAAAATTATGGAAAGTGGGAATTTTCTGAGCTGCCAAAACAGAAGTAAGCTTAAAAAGGTTTCATGGCTAATAAAGCCTTTGAGAAAACAAGTATAGAAAAATGAAACTGCAGACCAATGCAATAAAATTGTGGTGTCCTTAAAATGGTTACAATAACAATGCTGCGAAGTCAGGCAGCTCTCAAACAATTCCGTGAGTATCTCTGTTTAGAAGTTATTTGGTTGCTTTCGTGAATCCTGAATAAATGTGAACCATTTACAAAATTAATCATTATTTAACTAAATTGAAGACACCAACTGCGTTCTAACCAAATTAAATCCGTTTAGTGCTGAAATACATTCCTTCTCTACATCTTTACCAGGGTTGTGTGCTTCAAGATGTATGAAACCACACTGAAACACGGACAAAAGACTCAAGCTCAGACAGACAAGTCAGGCTGTTGTAACACCATACACTTGAAGCATCAGTGTCCAGGATTTTCATTATAGGTTATCGGATAAGTTACTCTCAGGGGCACTTCCAGAGAAGAGAAATAAATACAATTTTGGTGTCTAAATGGTTTTTTTTTAGGCTTCGTAGGATCAGAAAGAATTTAATGGCAACACTATAAATTACTTTAATGTTAAAATATTCCCAGTGGTCCTTGCCTCCTACTTACCTCCTCTGTGACCAGGAGCAAACCACTCTAATGCCTCAATTTCTTCTCCATTGTATGAATCATAAGCGTCTTTCTTGTGATGAGTGAAACTTCCTTTGTGTCTCAAAAAAAGAAAAGTAGGAGTTGAAGAAGGCTGGATTCAATAGCTTTATAGCAGTGGTTACTGACATATTGAGAATGGTAGTCATGTCACCGTGTTGCCGTGTCTTCTCCAACATGCCGTGTGCTACCTGAGGTGGCAGGAGCACTCAATCCTTCTGTGGGGCATGTGTAGCTGACACGGTACACCATTTATTCCCTCTTCAGGCAAATGTGACGTCTTTCCTCTGAATTGCAGGGCGCAGGGCTCAGATGTTGGTAGCTATCAGCCAGGTTTGGTGAGTGACCTTTCAGGTCAGAGAATAGTGGTGTTGTGCTAGAAAGTGCCATGAAGCCAGTTCCCAGGAGACAGGAGTCAGTGGTAGGAGGGGAGTGAAAATCTCTTGAGGAACCTTGGTAAAGCCACATCTGTTTATTGTGATGGCATCAGCAGCTCTTCCATAGTTCAGTTACTACGGAAATTTGCACACGAAGAGGTTCACATCCTGCTATTTCATACTTCAGTAATTGAGTTTCCCATTATGCTACTTGTTAAAATATTTGCTATTCTTAACAGCAAAAAAAGAAGTATAAAGATAAAAGGGAAAAGGAAAAAAAATTTAACTGTGTCCTTAAAATATAAGCTTTCCTCCTATTGTTTTCAGCTTCTCTGAGCTGAAGAAGCGCTGTCATCACCTAGTTGGAAACCACATCAATGATAAACTGCTATTAATATTTTAAATCTTGGCTATTTATATCTGGAGGCCACTGAGCCTCAGCCTCCAGGAGGCAGTGCCAGGGACCCTCCCTACTTGGAAGACCCTGAGGAGTGAAGCACCTTCTGATGAGATATCAGACTCTCTCAGGAGAAAAGCTGCTGTTGCAGCAAAACCACGAGTTGTACCTACCCTTGAAATCAACAGGAGATAAATGGGATGCTCTTCATACTGACTTTAAGGAGAGTGAGTCACAGTGCAAGGGCCAGGTTGTCACTGTGGATTAAGAACTGGTTATGAGATAGGAGAGAAAGATTCGTCATGAGCTGCTGCTTCTCAGCATGTAGAGAGATTAGTGATACCCCACAGGCAAATTGTCTCTGTTAGGAAGAACTATGGAGGATTTAGAAAAATTCCAGATAGATTTAAATACATTGAGGGATTAAGAAGCACAATGGTAGGTGAAATTCAGCTGGAATAAGTGTGACAGAATAATAGACGTTAACAAAAATAGTTCTTTTTGGAAAAAAAAAAGAAAAGGTATTGTTAATACTCCTCATACTCTGGGCTCTGAGGCTGTGGAAAATGTTGAAGAAAAGATTTGCTGTGTTTAGGTAAATGAATCCTGCCCTTAGTATGGTGGGACAGATTTTCAGACTTGAAAATTTAAAAGACGACATACAAATCCTGAAGTAGGTGACCTATTTCCTGCAATGTATTTCTAAACCACAACCTAGTCTAATACATGTTACTGAGGTGAAGAGTTCAGCAGGAGATTTTTTAAAAAGAGAGATATTTTTATAATTTATCAGCATGTACTTAATCACAGTAACTGATTGTTTGTAGAATTATTAATCTTATTTATTTTTTCTGAGAAGAAGAAGCACCTCTTGCTGCAGGGTATAAGGCAAGAGGGACTGATATCTGATCTCTGTCTGTTCTTTGCCTAAGCTGCAGAGTAGCAGGTACACGTGGAAATAGAGTGCATGACTGAGATTATCACTCCAATTTGGAAACATGAGGTTCATGTGCATCATGAGGTTTGTGTAACGATAAAATGGCACCATTCTTGTATCTGACCACTGGTATCAGACACTGAATCAGACGGAATCCACTCTTTTCATGCATAATATTCTCATTTATTTGGTCAGGTTTCCCTAGTACTGCTAGGATAGAAATTGGTGGTTTTCTTCTTTTTGACTGGGCTTTAGGCAACTGCCTGAATACTGGCAATTTCATAGCAACCCTCACAGATTTTAAGTTTTTACTCAAGGAATTGAGGCCAAAGTTGAATACTGTTACTGAACAACTTTTTAAACAGCTTGCTTTTTTGATTTTTAGAACACGACAGTGCCCAAGGTAGAAAAAAAAAAAAAAAAGAACTAATGGTTTCTGTCTGTCACATCACTGTTTTTCCCAGGGTAGACTGCTCCTTAGGTAGTCCTTATAGAGGTGTATCTCAGCTGACCACTTCTTTCACCCTGATTCAGAACTTTTCCAGAATATTCTTGGACTTTATTTTATTTGTTTGGTCTTATTTTTTGACTTTCCTGTATTTACTGCTGGCTTAAGAAAATCAGGCAATAGCATGTCTGAGGTGGTTTAAAACAACCTACAGTCTTATGCTGGTGACTGCTGCTGAGAACTGACTCAAGGTCTGGGGTTAGTACATACTGCTGGGTATGTGCTCCCTTCAGCAGCTGCTCTTCTTACTCCTCCTTGATCCCAGCAGCAGGAACTGGAAATTGCTTTACCCTGCTTTACCCTTTTCTCCTGACTGCTTTTAACAGACAGAGCGGTTGTAGCTGGTGTGCACCAGCCCCTTGCCCATGGAGAGGCAGCGTTCATGTCCTGGCATTCTGGCTCCTCCACTTCTCCTTGCCAAGCAATACACTGAGGGGGGAGATAAGTCATAAAAGGAGTCAGGCCTGATACTGACCCATGCAGGTGGGTGGTTAAGAGCACTGAAGCTCCTGTCACCTGTTCAAAGGGACCCCCTGGACTGGATTTAATCTTTTGTCTCCATTAGAGCAGACAGACGGTGCCTAGCATATCTGCAAGTCATTTTAAAAAAGCTGTGAAAGACCTCCATACACCTCAGAGTCTCATCCCTCAGCCTGAGCCCTGTGGCAAATATACCTGCCCTTTTCCAGACACAGATGGAGGATGCCAGCTTGCACTGGAGCTGTCCGGGCTGTTCCTCCCAATTTCCCATTGGCAGGGAGTTTGCCTGCAGCCTAGTCAATGCCGCGTGCTGCTGCCAGATGGTTTTAGCAGCCAGAGAAAACCAGTCCTCAACTTTATTCATCCTATAAGTGGTCTCTGTTTTGACTCTCTAAAGATTTCCGTATGGTATCCTAGACCCATATTTCTGAACTTTAATTGTTTTTAGGTTTAGCTTTCTATCTACAGCACTAAGGAGACTGTGCTGCCTGTTAAGGAAGTGATACCATTGCCCTGTCAATGAGGGGACGACAATTTGAAGTCAATGCACAGAGACATTGCTGAAAAATGGCCAGGTGAAACATTCTTAAATAATTATTGTAAACTATGTAATGCATCTTTTTTAAAATTCAGTATTTAAAAAGGCTAGAGGGAAAAAAATTATCTAAGATCAAGACTATCTAATCAATAATTATCATCTTATCAATACTTAGATCAAAACTCTCCTTGCCCCTCCCCAGCTGATGGATTGCAAGATGGGGTCCAGAGGGGCAAAGCCCTTCCCACTGTAATGGAAGACCAGGTTCGGGACCACCTGAGGAATCTGAACATACATAAGTCTATGGGATTTGAGAAGATGCATCCCAGAGTCCTGAGGGAATTGGCTGATGTCATTGCCAAGACACTCTTCGCTTTATTTGAAAGGTCATGGCAGTCAGGCAAAGCCCCTGGTGACTGGAGGAAGGAAACACTGTGCCCATTTTTAAAAAGGGTAGGAAGGAGGACCCTGGGAACTACCGACCTGTCAGCCTGACCTCTGTGCCTGGGAAGATCATGGAGCAGATCCTCCTAGAAGCTATTCTAAGACACATGGAGGACAGGGAGGTGATTCGAGACAGCCAACATGGCTTCACCAAGGGCAAGTCCTGCCTGACCAACCTCGTAGCTTTCTATGATGGAGTAACTGGATCAGTGGACAAGGGAAGAGCTATGAATGTGATCTATCTGGACTTCTGTAAGGCCTTCAGCACAGTCCCTCGCAACATCCTTCTCTTGAAATTGGAGAATTATGGATTTGAAGGGTGGACTGTTCAGTGGCTAAGGAACTGGTTGGAAGGTCGCAGCCAGAGGGTAGTGGTCAATGGCTTGATGTCCAAGTGGACACCAGTGACGAGCGGTATTCCTCAGGGTTCCGTACTGGGACCAGTGCTGTTTAACATTTTCATCAATGACATAGCGAGATTGAGTGCACCTTCAGCAAGTTTGCAGACAACATCAAACTGAGTGGTGCAGCTGGAACATCAGCAGGATGGGATGCCATTCAGAGGGACCTGGACAAGCTCAATAAATGGGCCTGTGTGAACCGCATGAGGTTCAACAATGCCAAGTGCAAGTTCCTGCACCAGGGTCGGGGCAACCCCCGCTATAAATACAGGCTGGGGGATGAAGGGATTAAGAGCAGCCCTGCCGAGAAGGACTTGGGGGTACTGGTGCATGAAAAGCTGGACATGAGCCACCGATGTGCATTTGCACCAGGAGGCCAACTGTATCCTGGGCTGCATCAAGAGTGGCCAGCCAGGTGAGAGAGGTGATTCTGCCCCTCTACTCTGCTCTCGTGAGACCCCACCTGGAGTCCTGCATCCAGCTCTGGAACCCCCCAGCACAAAAAGGACATGGAGCTGTTGGAGCGGGTCCAGAGGAGGCCACAAAGATGATCCAAGGGCTGGAGCACCTCTCCTATGAGGACAGGCTGGGAGAGTTGGGGCTGTTCAGCCTGGAGAAGAGAAGGCTGCGGGGAGACCTTAGAGAAGCCTTCCAGTACCAGTGGGGGCCTATAGGAAAGATGGGGAAAATATTTTCAGCAGGGCTTGTTGCGATAGGACAAGGAGTAATGGCTTTAACCTCAGGGAGGGCAGATTTGGACTAGATATGAGGAAGACATTTTTAATGATAAGGATGGTGAAACCCTGGAACAGATTGCCGAGAGAAGTAGTGGAGGCCCTGTCCCTGGACATATTCAAGGCCAGGCTGGACGGGGCTCTGAGCAACCTGGTCTAGCTGAAGATGTCCCTGCTCACTGCAGGGGGGTTGGGCTAGATGACCTTTGAAGGTCCCTTCCAACCCAAAGCATTCTATGATTCTGTGATTCGAATACTAAAAAAAACTTCTTCAACATGAAAGATGCACCTGTGTGTTCCTATGAAGTGAACAACTGTTAAAAAATGATACAAACACTCAAAATTAGTACAGAGGTGGGCAGGACCAACAAGATTGCATTTGTCAGCTCAAGCCTCAGATTAGCTTCTGAAGTACCACCACTAAAAGACACTGATCTTTGGTGAACACATTGAGGCAATTCTTGGACTAGGTCTTCTGGCAGATTATATTTGCTAACATGGATCTTTGGGGTAAAGACCTGACAGAGAAAGAATCTTACAGGTCTAAACCAACACGTTCACCTGCAGGGCATAATCTGGATGTACCGCTTATTGTTAATAATAGTCGATTACTGAAATTAAATTCTTCAACAGATAGTGTCCATTCGGCTTCTCTTTTGAAGACTGTTGGGTAACTGTCCTGTTATCATGTGTTTAATACCTTTTTCCTCTAAGCCATTTTTCTAGGCTTTAATCTGAAATGTGGTTATTTTGGAATTCAGGGTGAAAATCATGCTGCCTCATTTAGGTGCCAAGTTTAAACCTGCTGAATGCTGCACATCTGCCCCAAGCATGGAGATGTCAAACACTTCATTTGACATCATTGAGCTCCCTGAAAGTGAAGACATGCCCACACAGGGAGATTCAGGCCCCTCCTTTCCTTCCTCCTGATTAGAAGGGACTTTGGGAGAATCCAGAAGTCAGCCCAAACTGCCAGGTGTCTCCCTGTTTCACTGAGACATGCCAAACAACTAGGATATTCTGGGATCCATTGTGTCTCGTGCTCCTCTGCTGAAAGGGGCTTTGGGTAGTGTCTTGCACCTGTCTTCTGCTTATTACTGCAGGGGTTAGAAACTGAAGCAGGAGATGGAAGAGATCTTACTGAAGTTAGTCTGAGCAGTTTTAACTCCCATTTCCTAGGAGAGTGCTTTATGTACCAGCCTTGAGCCGCAGCACTGTCCGTCATCCTCTTGATGGTCCAGCAGTTCATCTTCAGGTATAAAATCCACGGAGGAAGACAGACAACATGCAAGAGAGAACGTGACTCTTAACTTGCAGCATTCAGTAGGAAGGAAGACCGCTGGTCCAAACAGTTTCCAAGCATGTGTGCATTTTACATTAGTAAACATTGGAAGTGTTTTTAAAGTAAACATTAGTCTAAATAAAAAAAGTCTCCCCCCCAAAGTCCTAGATGTTGGGTTCAAGTTCTGCCTTTTTCTGGTTGAGATGTGGATCCAATACTATTCAAGATGAACACAGGTGCAGCCAAACTTTTGAACCTTCTCTGGAGGAAATAGGTGGAGTGGAGATATCACTGTGCTGGAGTTTGGATAGGAAAAGATAGGCTGGGTGTGAAAGTGGCACTTACCTCCCCAGAAAATGTGCTTTCTGATGCTGCTGGGAGGACTGTAGCTAAGCACTCAGGCAGCTTTCAGGCTGTAGAGAGTTGCCTTGCAAATTTAGCGCAGTGCTCAGCACTCTTAAAAATGGGCAAACTGGCCTTCATTGTCTCTGTCCCGATTTAAGCAAGTTTTAAATGGATTGAACCCTACCTTACTTAAGATTTCACTGGGTATTAGGCTGACATTTAGATTTAAGGAGTGCAATTCCCAAAGTCAGGCCTATTTCTGTACTGTAGATTATTCTTCATTTTTGCAGAAAATGATTCAATTGAACTAATCTGACAGGGCTGACTGGATGTCCATTATAGTGCTGCATTACAATTGCTAAACAGAATATTGGAAGGGCACTGGGTGCAGTCTGGTAAAGACAATACATAATTTCAGTGATGGCACTAAGGGAGCATTTCAGAGTTCAGTAAGTGGGTTTCTGAAGACACTTGGCAACTGGGAGGAGGAAAAGCAAATGAGAGCAACTGCTTGCAAGACTGACATAACCTCAGCATAACATTGAGTTACGTGTTGCTCTCCTTGGGCTGGGAGCAGGCTTGGCAAATGCTAGCAATCAAGCCATCTGTATAACTGGATCAGATTTTTCACTACCAAAATTGTTCAATTTGTGGGATTGTTTTGACAGGCGTGTTGGGAAATACAGAGCATATAGTTTTCATCATTGTTTTCTTCTGTTTTTCCTCTTGTTCCCTTTGACATTGCCCACTGGCTTTTATTAGTTTTTGAGGTCCATTTAGCTCAGCATGCAGAGCTGGCCACGCTGCCAGTGTTGCTCCCTGCAGAACTCGTCCTGTTACTTCATTTACATTTTTCCTTCTTGTTCTTTAACCAGAAGGGGAAACTCTGAGCCTTGAATGCACAAATCATTAGGTCCAGGTCAAAAACAGACATTCCATTATTCCAAGTGGTCATTCTGACTCATCAGATTTGTAGTTTATCTCAGAAATTTCTTGGAAACGTGGCATTCATTAGTAGCATTGCCTGGATAATTGCAGCATGAAGCTGAACTGGTCTTGAGATCAGTATCAAATATTCAGTACTACTCTTGTTGGAGTGATGTAATTGGCCATTCATGAGTCACTTCTGGTCCATAAGACTCTTGCCTCCTACCCCATTTGCCCGCAGCAGGCATTTAGCAAGGTTACTAACTCACCAGTGAGGGAGAAGTTATCTTCACTCGGATCAAGGTGTTCTAATTATGCTGTAAAATCAGTCAGATCCCCTGGAAAAGTTCGGAACAAAATTTTAGGTCAGGGAATAAGGGATGCTTTTATTATAATCAAAAGTTAATTTGCAGATTACAGGTTCTTTACTACTACAACATCTTCTCTGTATTTGGTACGCAAAAATATATACAGCCTTTAGGGACAGCCAATAGTGCTGCTCTTTCTATTCTTAAATCCAGAAGGGAAGCAAGTCAAACAAGAATAGTCTTTTGTACAACAATACTAGGCATCTGACAAAGAAAGTTGGTATCATTATTTTAATTTTATGGATGGTGAAATAGGGGGTGATGATAAGCCTCTTCCAGATGATGAAGACATATTCTGCTCCTCATTCATAATTCATTCAGCAACAGACATTCTCTCACTCTCACTTATGTATAAAACCACTGAAGACAGTGGGATTGTACAGACAGGTTAAGGAAATGGCTAGCAAATTCTATACATTTTGTAGCAGTGAGAAGAAAATCAGTTAATGTGATTGATCTAAGTTGTACCATATTTTTGGAACCATATTTTAGAAACGACTACTCTTCACTGTATTTTTCTTGTAAATTGAGTAAATGAAATGTGAAATCTTTAATAGACAATAGCAGAGGAAGATTATAATCCAGCGTTCTATTATTTAAATTACCTCTATAAGTAGATTATTCCTTAAAATATTTCTGTTCTCCGCTCCCTCACTGGGAGGGATTTAGATATTGGAAGATACAGAATATTATTTTCACTAGGCAACCTGATTTGCCTGTCTTCAGTGTCCAGTATGCTTTGTGGAAATGTTTTAACAAACAATTACATAAAATTGAGCTCCCAAATCCTCCCCCGAGCATTTACATGGATTACACTACTTTTCAGAAGTCCTCGACAGCTCCCATTAAAGTTAAGACAGATTTATTCCTGTACTTTCATTTTGAATTTATCTCTAAATAAAATAGTTTTATAGCCTAGATTTGTTTTTGTTACACAAAACTCCTGATGAAGTTACAGGGAGCCGATTGGCTCGTGATTATTTTAGCTCAGGTTAGTAGATATGGATTGGACTATTTATTTTTCACATGCTTGAAATGGATAGGGAAGTTTTCATGGTTATGTCATGATTTTAAATCATGACATCAGAGTCTTGCACTGAAATGGGGAGTCACTTCATATGAAGTGATAATGAGGTACTACCACACAACAATGGCTATTTTTAGCAGAGAGATCAGCCATAAGCTCCAGCAGGTATAACTAGTTTAGTGCAAAAGTGCCCTGAAAAGTGAGATTAAACAATAGCAGCAGCAAAATATTTTGCAGATGACACTCTGCCAAACTTTAAAACTATATATATCTACATATAGCCCAAAGGAAATATTTACATTTCATTCCCTATTTATTTCTTTATTGTCATTAACCTGTCAAACAAATTATATTCTACAAATAATATGAGATAGAGATTGGCATCTGAGTGAGACAGAGTTCTACTGGTTCAGTAGGGTCTGAATCTGTCAGCTGAAAAAGAACATTTAGGCTGTCCCTCAAAGATGACATTAGAAGATAAAGCAATGGAAGAAAGTTAGTTATACATGAGTTTTCTATACTTTCTGACTATCTTTTCGTCTTCCAAGCTGTATAGAACAGGAGCTGGAAACCTAAAAAGGACCCCAAAACAATTACTGTAAACAATGAGATGTATCATATTTTGGTTTAGCTGCTATTATCATATCTTAACACAGCTAACTTGAAGGAAGATGCAAAAGAGAAATCTACAGCAAATGAAATGAGCGCAAAGGTTAGAAACCCAAAGTAAGCACTATCTCAGTATCTCAGCTGGCAACAGCTGTGTCATCTGTAAAAAGGCGGTAAGTCATCCAACACTTTATTCTTCCTAAGACCAAATTCTAAATCAAAGGTGATCAGAAACGTTCAAAGCAATCAAAAAATGGAGTGGTAAAATCAAGAAGGACTATTAAAGACACTGCAGAAGCCATTAATTTTCTTTGGCTTAGCCAGCCTCAAGAGAATCTGCAAAGCATAAAAATAGCGTTCATGGGTAAGTCTTTTGTGGCTTTTGTTGTTTTCCAGTAGATGCTTTGTATCTCATGTGTATGCGAGTTGTGATTTCTCCTTTAAGGATTCACCGTTACTGGTGTACTGAAATGTCTTACCACAGGCTCCCGAAAGAAAGCGCCCATGGGTTGGACCTGAATTGTAGCATGTCTGGAAACTGAGGGGCCATAGCCCACAGACTTGCTCAGTGCCGTGCTGCTCCGAGTGAACTGGAGCCAGCAAGAACTGTCACCAAAAAGCGGTGCCCCTGTCTCCTTCCCCACTATAGGGAACTGAAACAACCATCTTGGCTGTTCAGATAAGGTAGCGAGAACCCTGTCCCCACACTTAGCTTTCCTCCAAGTCTTTGGCCTTGATAAAATAGTTTGATTATCAGGGATGAATCTAAAGAGTCTTCTTTCTACTATTACAGTTTCTGTCTGGAATATCTCACTATTTGTTCCTTATCTGAAGAACTTTCTTTCTTCCTTGGTTTATGTAACACTTTCCTTTGAATTAATTCCCTACTTGTTGAACCCTCACGATCAATAGAGGAATCACATTCATAAAAAAAAAACCTCAGTCCATAGTACAGAATCTTTTTGCCATGTAGGACTGAATCAAGCAAGCCAAAAGCCAAGCATAGTATGCGAAAGATCACAAACAGCAGCTGTTCCATGAGTACTGTGTGCTTGCACGGGGATTGTGTGGGAGGACCAGGGGCAGGAGGATAGGTGAAGTGGCAAATTTTCTTCTGGTAGCAGTCCTTGTACAAACCTGAAATCAGGTGGGTGATGTGGGTGTACAGTGCTGTTGCAATGTAGGCTAGTTTGCTTAACACTGAACTGGTGGCAACAGTGTACTCTCTGTGTAAACAAAGCTCAAGGCAGTCACTGTACAAGTGCAAACTGTGCAACAGTGAGTAACGCTAAACAAAACCAAAGCAGAAATAAGAGTGTAGAGAATGACGTTCTGGCATTTTTAGAGAAAGGTTTTGAATGTTCAACTCTTCTATATTACAACTGTCACAGAACTGTAATAAATGCTACTAGTATGTATCAGTGTTAAGAAGCTGGACAAATTATACTGGATAATATAGTGATATAAATTAATCATTCTTAATAAGAATTCTCAAATTTGCTAGTGTGATTAATAGTAGTACCGGTACCAAAGGTTCTGCAGCTTTTCTGTGCTATTATGAATGAAGATTTCTTAGCCTAACAAACTGTATGTGAGTTTGTGAACCTATGTCATTTAGTTTGGTGTTAGGTGAGAGTTACTAAGACTGCTCCTGGATGCCCAGGAGCAGGCTTAGTAGAGAAGAATGCAAAAAAATGGCCTTCCAGACCACTTTCTCTCCCATTTTCTCTCCAGCATTCAAATGCTCTGATTAGATCCCCCACTACTGTTACTACATTGGCTTGTAGCAGCATACCTTGTTTTTGAAGTTGGAGGATGCTTTTTCAGGGGACAAGGGGTAAGCAGAGAGTAGGAGGTTGAGCTTTTACAAATGAGACTCCCTTGGTAAAAAAATGACACCAATGTACACAACAGACTTTGCCTGTGCTGCCACGTAGACTTGCTATTACAGTAAAAGCCCACTTGCTGACACTAATCATTTCCATAAAATTTAAGCTAACATCTTTGGGAGAAAAGATTTAATTAACTCATAAGCCCCTGAGTCACTATGACAATCTGCTTTCATAGTGATGGGAATAATCACATTTCTACCCACTGTCAGTCCTTGAAATACAGGGGTTTTATGAATAATCTATAGTACATTTTTTTTACCGTACAGAACAATCAGATTCTTTTGTTACTGTCACACAAGAACATTTCTGCCTTAGACATCTAGAAAACCTCTAAATCTATCTGGTGCCTTGAGGGGCTACCTCTGCTTGTGTGACAGGAGTTCTCTTGAGCATTTGGGTTAGTATCGTGAAGGGAAGCCAAGCAATTCCATCCTAACTGAGATCCACATGAGACATCCCATTATTTAAATAGAGGTGCCCTTAGGGCAGAGTATGCAGAACCCAGTGCAATAAATAAATAAATAATCAGTCCTCACTGCAGACAATAAATAAAAATGTGGCAATGATTAATGTGATATAAAATTATACTCAAAAACTTTCACTGTGAGTCAGAAATAATAACCTAGGTACGGAGCTTTGAAAAAATCTCTTTTTCCCCTTAGTCCTGCTGAAAAGATCATGTCTAACAGAACATACTTTTTTTGACACCTTCTTCTCCTACTTGTTATAAATCCTTGAAGGAAAAAATACAGAATCTTTTTTCCACTGGGTTTGTCTCACCAAAGTTGTTGCTGATTTACCGTGGCATAAGTTAGATAAGTATCAAGCTTGTAAGGTTTAATTTTATCATCTTTGGGGATTTAACGATGTTGAGAATAGTTCTATAATCACAGTTTAGACAGAGAATGTTGTATCTGTTGTTCTCACTGGACATTGCTATACCATTTCCTTCTCTTTTTACATAATAATTTTGTATTGCTTCCACAGTGCTGAACAACAACTGAACAAGGTATGACCTGTATATTAGGGACAGAATGTTCTTAATGCATCTTTAGAGATGTAACAACTCTAATAACCTGAAATTTTTGCGAATATACATTTTGCATCTAGATAAGTGCTTTTTTAAATGACAGCAGTCCTCTAGCATTAGGCTTGATTGCAACCTGTTTTCTAAATTAAAAAATGTAAATGTGGCATTGACAAAGGTTAAAAAGATTTAAAGTAGGTTCTGTCAGCAGTGCATGCACACACCAAACTAAATCCTATGTATCTAATCAGTGTCCTCTGGACTGTGTGCCTTGCTCCATTGTTTACTTTCAAATCCATAATAATTTTGTGTCCTTTCACTGGGCGAAGATTCATTTTAAAAACTAATGAATTTAAAAATATGCTTTTCCCTTGTCCATTTGATATTGTGCCTGCAATTTGACTTTCATTGTTTGTTTCCCTCCTTGTCTCTTCAATCCTTTTCTCTCTTTCTGTCCTTTTACTTTATTACATTTTTTATTGAGGACTGAGATGAACTGGTTGCTGCATCATGGGCCCATTACACTTCCTAACAATTCCATTTACACCTTATTGTTTGTCTTATTGCTGGAAAATTCAGGTGATTCATCATGCCTGAAGAAGCACCTGATCCCAATTCCCTTGATATCACGATCACTATGTGACAGGAATACAGTTAGTGGTGGCTTTCAGGCTCTAAGAGGCCAAGGTGATAACTCTTTTGGGACTTTTAGCCTCTCAACCATTGATGAGTTCCATTTTCGTAATGCTCTGTTTTCTTGCTCCCTTTCAACAGCCCCCTGAGTGTGGAAAAGGGCTTGGAGTTAATAAAGGAAGTGGCAGATCTCCTAAAGCTGCAGATGAGTGCCTTCGATGATGTCAAGTATGTACATGGAATGTGCCCATTTTTATTTTGTTGGATTTCTCTTTATTTTTGAATAGTTTGTCTTAATGGCAAAATTAATGAGAGCGTGTGAGAGACAAAGCAGAGTATCGTCATGATCTTTATAATGTCCTCTACACACAGGAACAAATTATTTTGAAAAATTATGAAGACTGAAATTTTCCTATGCTTCATAGGGAAAAACAGTCTGTTCAAAGTGCTGTAAAAATATTACGAACCTTATTTAACTCTTCCTGCTTAGTGAAAGTCTTGCGAAGGGTCATTATACTCAGCATTGCTGAGGGGGAAAATGACATCAGAGATGGAGAAGAACTTGAGTTCCTGGCTTTGAATCTGGCATGTGGTACAGTAAGTCGTGCCGCTTGGTCAGCTACTCATTTAACAAGTCGCAGGGAGTTCAGCTGTGTTGAGCTGCTGTTTTTCTTCATGTGATTCATACTGATGATTGCTCTGCATGTAAATCTCCTGAACTAGGAGGTTACGATTTGCCATGTCCAGTAAAATTTTTTAGATCGGGGATTTTCTGAAATCGTATTGGTAGGAACATTCACTTCACAAAACTTAATTCCTCCTTTGTGAAACAGAGAGTAAAAATAGTTTGATAGAAAAGTAATGGAAAAGGAGGGTCAGCTGTGGTAGGTTTTTGACAACTTGCTGAAAAGAGGTTGTATCTTGGCTCGCAGAAAATAGCTGATGTCTGGGTAGCATCCAGTTCCTGCCTATGTTTCAGAGGTTTGGGGTCTGCTTGATTTGGGCCATGACTCAGGTTGCTGAACTGCAGCATCTTTCTCAGCCTTACTTGTGCTGCCTTCAGCTTTTTTTTAACCTTCAGTTCTGGTGAATGTAATTCATCAGTTAATACTGTGGTTTAAGCCGTAGTCTGAAAACGTTTCGTCTTTAGTGGAAGTTTATTATTATTTGGAGAAAAATTCTAACACTTCTGTTACTGTATATGTAAGGAAAAATAGATTACAGGTGAGAAAATCTTTTTAGAAGTTGACAAATTCTAGGCATATTGGGTTTAGTTGTTTAGAAGGAAAATGTTCCCATATTTTGTTTGCTAGAACAAGTCTTTGTATTGCTGAAATTCTTTTTGCTTGCATTTTATGAAATGTATTATTTATGAAAACTGAGTTTTGAAATTATGAAAAATGACAATATTATATGGTCTCCCTTATAAAGAGAATTTGCAACGTTGGCTTTGAATAGTAGCAGATAAAGTATGCTGCACGTGTAAAGGGTTAGTCCAACGGAACAATTTCTCTGCTGGAATCAACAGGTTCCTCTTCATTAACTTCATTCATTTACAGTACAAGAGCACTTTCACCTATCTTTCTAATTGTTAGCATAAAGCCTTTTGATTATTTTTTATCATTTGATAAATCAAAACAACATTGCAATTGGCAGGCTGTAGATTTGTTCCTAATGAAAAATATCCCTCCAGTGATATAGCTAGTTATGGATGACCTGTTTTTTTAATGTGCAACATTAGGGAAGCTGGTTATTTTGCATTCATTAATATGCAGTCATATGACTATACCAAAAGTGCTTATATAGTATGGTCAATATTTTATAAATGTTTTGAATGATAGTGACTCCAAACAGGACCAAGTATTCTGACTTTCAACACAAACACAGTATTTGCCTTTTGAAAAAATCTATGAATCTGTGAAAGATTATCCCAGATCTCAAGTTAGTAAAGAATTCATCCGTAATAAATTTTCTTTACTCAAGAAAATGAGATGCTTTGACTCAGGTTAAACCAATGAAGTGCTATAGAAATGTGGAGCTGGCCAGTAGATATGGCCATAGTGGAGGTTTAGAAAAAGGCTCACCAAGCAAAGGATTAATGCTTTTTGGATATGTTCTTTTGTCATCACTGAACAGCCATTGTTGGAAAACTCTATGAATTTGAAGGCTCTGGTTAGCTTCTGAGTGGCATCATGGAAAAGGTTTTCAGGAAAGACTTGATGTCATGGTTATTCTTAATCCACCTTATCAAAGTATGAAAATGAGGCCTCTCGGGAAATGTGTTTTTTACTTGGCCTAAGGCATCATGGGCAATTTAAATTATTTTACTTTACTGGCAAATAAAAGTACTCTTTTTCTTCGTGATTCAGTTTAAAAGTCTGCTTTGAACTCTGACCTGTTTATTAGCTTGGTGTAAAATTTTCAGTTCTCTCTTTTCCCACTAAGAATTCTGAATGGTAAGAAACTAACAGTGTAGGCCTGAATTTTTTCTATTATTGCAAAGATTTCAGACTAAAGACATGTTAGTGAGAATCACAGGGTTAATTTGAGAGCATAGACAAAGCCATCACATTCAGTAGGAACAGCATAAGAAGAACTGAGGAAAGAGGGTGAGTGGTGAGTTCTTCTAAAGTTCTTTAAGTTCTCAATTAAGAATTTCTTGTGCTTTTCTCTGAAAAAAATAATTTTAAAGGCACTGCTTCACAAATACACTTAACTTTAGTTAGCTTTTTCTGCAAATATTTTTCGTTATTTACTATATTATTATTTTTTTCCTGTGCTTTGGACTTAGGTAAGTGAACAATTATTTTTGCCATGGATTCCTACTGATTCCCATGTTAGTTCTTCATTAGTTGATACATGGTAGTAATCAGTTTATCTTATCTTCTTTCATTCACTATCCTGCCAACTTTAACCGATGGCCTGCGATTCACAGTATAGCCTCAGGCTTGGCTCCCAGAGCATTCAGTCCACTTCTACAGTTGGTTTGTTGTCAAGCTTGCATTGACATAAACTTTGCTTGCGCTGTGAAGCGGATGAGTGGGAATAGATTTGGGTAATGCATAATTAGAAATATTTCAGCGTTGAAGTAAAGATCCGACATGTTAGCTGTCACTTTTGGATACAGCCTGAATCTTTATAGAAGTACTAGTTATGTTTAATATGTTTTGTTAATGGTTATGTAGCTGTCACATAAATTCCATTATTTCTTATTACATCATTAGAGACCATTAAAAGGATATTAGCATGCTGATGTAATTATGCAAGCAGAGGTAAAATGACTATAGTTATGATTTTATAATCTAATTATGGGTGTCCAATGCCACTGGTGATTGATTGTTGAACTGGTATCATGGGTTGAAGTCAGATGGGTAGTAGTGTTAGGAGGATTTGCATTTATTAAAAAAAAAAAAATTCACCTCTCTGAAATCTGTAACATTGACCTTCTTCATGTAATTACAGTTCTTCACACATCATAGAATAAACTTACAAACAGAAGAGAATATCAATAAACATCCAAATAGAATAAAAATACTTAAATCTGTAAGATAAACTGTGAGGGCAGTGGAAAGGACACTCAGAATCTGTGGTCAAAGCCATTGAATTAGAAATATAAGACTGACTTGGTTTTTGATAAGAATACAAATTATTTCTGTATTTTTATTTAACACTCTCATACTTGGGGTATTTACTGAGAACATTGCTAAGGAGGGTTTTCAGCTCTAAGCTGAGATGAATACCTTTGTACGTAAAGAAAACAGATTTTTCTGATTTCACAGTACTTCAGATATCCTACCATTCTCCACCTCCAGGTAAGAGTGAGATTTTCAGCTGAATATTACATTCTGTGATGGATGCTGCAGTAGCACTGATTTTATTGTTTTCCTTCTTATTTCTCTCTTTAGAGTTATATGCTTTGTCGTATTTCCATTGAAGATCTCTTGCTCTAGGTGTCTCTTTTGCCCCATTTTTTCTACTGCTTTGTCTTCCTCCACCCGTTCACCTTACTCAGTATCTTTGCCATTTTTGCCTTCTAACATACCTAAACTCAGTTCTCAAAGAACTGTCCTTCCAGAAGACATGATAACTTGACCAACAAGCATGTCTATTTCCATATCTAATTTTTCAGTGGAAAACGTGTAGCAGAGTGCTCTAAATTTTTTCCATTAAATGACATTAATCTCTATCTGTTGCTGTTGATTTGAAGTGCAATAATTGTTGCCTATATGAGCATATAATCTACATGTATAATATTGGGGATGAACAGGACACATGCTAAATTTCAAATGCTAATATAAATAGATTTTTCAAGTTGAAAAAGCTGATTCTGATTATCTAATATAATGTCCTGGATTGCAAAGCCATAAAACCTAACCAATGTTTTCTTGTCATGTATGGTTGCATCTATATTGTACGTCCAAAGCTAAGCTAAAAGACCAAATCATGAATCTTTCAGAGTTTAAGTCTCAAACTGCCGGGCCTTGGGCTGGTTGTTCAGCTTTCACCTGACTACTGTTGCTACCCACACTGAGACTAGAGGTGAATTCAGTGTTTTACTTGAATAGTTTATCGTGCAAAAATTGAAAACTCAGGTTAACTGAAGGTATATATGGAAACTGTATGGATGCTTTAGCTGAAAAATATCTTTCAAAATTAGTAGCAACCACAGCAACATGGTTTGACATTTTGAAAATAAAATACTATAATTTTTAAATTCAAAGTAATAACTAGTTTCAAAATTTAACTAAGTTTGGTTTATAAGGAAAAAGCTTTTATTTTGGTGATAAGAATAAACAAAAATTTTATTTTGGACTCAACTGAAGCCAGTATTTTCTTTTCTTTTTTTTTTTGTTCAGCTGACCAAAAAATACCAAACTTTCAATAAAGACTAATCATGATATAGTCTTGAAATATTTGATCATGTCTATGTATTTTTCTACAGACCTCTGTCATGTCTATGTATTTTTCTACAGACCTCTGTCTTATTCCATACACAGGAAATAAATTGCTCAGTTAATGAGCAGCCATTCAATGTTTCTTTTTATTCTCATTGTTCAACATGTGGCTTCAGGATTTACTTCTTGTACATTATTCAAATCCTGCTTTGTGGTCAGAAAACCCATTTCCTCTTGTTTTGTGGTTTTTTTTTCTTATCGTGCTCTTCACTACACTGCAAAAATTCCTGACAAACATGAATTGATGTACTTCACTCACATGAGATATGAGGTATTATGAGGACAGTATAGAACTAGAATTATGCAGGAAAGGATTAATGTCAAAGCATTTGTTAATATGAGATGTCCAGTCTGATGTCTCAGAATATAGTTTATTTAGCCACTTCTGTATAGAACTTCAGTGGCCTCAAGTTGCGTCAGGGGAGGTTTAGATTAGATATTAGGGAAAATGTCTTTGCTGAAAGGTGATCAGACATTGGAACAGGCTGCCCAGGGAGGTGGTTGAGTCACCACCATCCCTGCAAGTGTATAAAAAATGTGTAGATGTGGCACTTTAGGACATGGTTTAATAGGCATGGTGTTGTTGGGCAGATGGTTGTACTTGATCTTAGAGGTCTTTTTCAACCTATGGTTCTATGACAGATATCCTATTGGCTTCAATGACCATTCTGAGTGTTCAGCAGTCCCAGAAGTCAGCTCTCAGTTTAGACAATCCTACTTGGTCTGTTAAAAAAAATTGCCTAAAATGACTTGGCTTCAGCTGAACTGGATGTGAGTCTGAACCTGAGGCAGAACTGGATGGTACCAGCAGAATTCAAAGTAACAGTAGGACCTTTACATCTTTGTAGTTCCATACCTTATTTGCAGTGTTCTGCCTGAAGTCTGATAAAAATGAAGTCGAGGCCCCTGAAAATATTGGTCTTCCCCACTACATGGCCACCACTTATCCTTGGATGTCAGCGATCCTATTGTAATGAACGCATTGAAAAGAAAGACTTCATATCTAGGTATGAAGTAAGTCAAGATACATTTTTCCAGTTATACTGTAGTATGTCCTTAGTGTCAACTATGTTTTTACGTAATTTTATGTAAACAGTGATCTAATAAAAATTTGAATTTGGAAGGCTTGTCACAAGGACAGCTACAAGCACATTTTTGCCATACTTCAAATCTCTGTTTTTCAAGTAGTGGGATTAGACACAATTTCCACCTCCTCTTCAAAGAAAAGGCCTTACGCAACCAAACAGTACCTATTATTATACTTGTTCTTAGGAAGGTCTGAAACGGTTGGGCTGGAATAAATACAATTTGAAAAGCCAGCCAACCATCCCAGTGAATAGAATTTGAACCGAGGAAGATGTCTGAAAATCAGACCAAGTGGTGAAAGTTTGGAGAAGCTTTAAATGTGTTCAAATCGTAAGTGTTGGACAGGCAGGCTGATGAGTGGAGCTCCCAGCCTCACCTATTACAAACACATTCATTGGCTGTAGTGTCCTGATCATGCTATATAGGTTTTGTTCATTGTTTGTCATGTTATTTTTCTAATACCTGAAAAACTCAGTCAGCCAGTTAATCATATTCAGTCATCTAGAACCTAAACAGTGGAAGAGTATGTGTTATTTTCACTTCATCATGCTGATGGATTATGACATGTCGTATATGTATGCTCTAAACGTGAAAATATCAGGAAATTATTGGTAGCTTGAGAGGCAGGATAGTGTGAGGGAGGATTATTTAACCACTGAGCAGTAGTGGGACAGGTAGCACAGTCTCTTGTTGGGTTTGTATCTGCAAACTTCCCTCTACTGTACAGATTCGCCCCGACTCCTTTCTCCTTTATTCATTGTGATTAATCTTTTCATGTGTTGTATGCTGAGCACCTGTGGATTAACATTCTTGTGAAGTTTTTTCTAGATTGGCAGATTCTAGGTTCTGCCACCTGTGCCACTTAGATTTACTGAGAGGAATGTTCTAATATAGTGCTTATGAAAAAACATGTATTCCGTCCTGCTCTCCATAATGTTCTGTAGTATAAACTAGCAATAGATTGAATTTTTATTTCCATTCCATTTAACCCCCAGAAATTAAGGACCATTTTTATTGCAGTTTGAACTGTGCTATGCTTGGTCTCAAGAAAACGATGTATCTTTCAAAAAAGTTGAGCAATATTTGTCATCTCTTTGATTCAAAATGGCAAAAGAACAGACTAAGGCTATATGGCATAATCTTGTTAAAATTTTATAAAAGCGTAACTCAGAAATAATACAACCGCTTTTATTCAAACTTGACTTCTCCCACAGATTTAACGAGTCTGGAAAACAAATCATCTGAAAAATGTACTGCTGTAACTCATTGCATGCAGGCTTTTATAAGTAATTACACTGTGTTTTCTGGTACATATGGTCTTATATGACAACTAATTTATAATATAAAGATACACCAATTTTTAAAGGAATGAGGATATGGAAACCAAAATAAAGTGGAAGTTTCAACTACAGATTCCTTTACTTAAAAATGAGTGATTTCTCAGCCCTAGCATTACATTAGTCTCGTGGCTTTTTCCCCTGAGGTATATTTGGTGTGCTTTAATAAATGTGTGTATAACCAAGATCATTTTGCCTTGTAACTTTCTGCTAGAAAAACATAAAAATACATTAAAATAACAAGAAAGATTCTAGGTGGCAAAACAGAAAGACCATAAAAATCTAGGGAGACTCTTAGAAATAAAAATGTATGAAGTTTATCTTTCCATTACAATGTTTCACCTCATGAAATCAGAGGATTTGCACCTTTGTAATCAAAAGCAGACTGAAACCTGGTATTATAGATACATTTCCATGTATTCATAAGTCCCTACTCAAGAGAAGGTTTTTACAGGTAAGTGAGCTTCTGAAGTTTATTTTTTTCACTTCATATTTCTCTACTAGTCATGTATCTGTGTGACCGAGAATGCCATCATACTCCTTTTTTAATAACATTAAAGTTCATAACATTATAGGGTAGGCGGAATATACTGCTTTTTTTCAGGTAAGTCACTGAATATGTGCCATTGCGTTTCATTTTATAACATTTCACATACTATTAACAGGTAATCATTTCCGTTCTACAGATGGGTACATTAAAACTCCAGACAGTTTGCTCGGTTTTCCCTAAGATGGTATAGAACTTGGTGACAGATATGAGAATAGAAACAGAGAACTGTGATTCTCACTCTTGAACTAAAGTTTGATCCACAAATAGTCTAACTAATATTAGAAATGGAAAAAGATTATCATATAGAGATTTGTTTAAAAGAATAGTCCCTTATAAGAAATATACAAAATTAATTTAACATCTACATCTTTCTTTATCCTCCTGCCCTTGGCTACCTCATTCTGCTACACACACAAGCATGCACTTTTTTTCTCTCTATTTGTCACCTGGATGGTTGGATGGATGGACAGATGGATGGATTGCATGAATATTACAGACCTGCTGACACAGCTGAAAAAGACAAATAATTCTTCTGCACTTTTTTTTACACCCTAGACAGTAAATATTGCATATCCAGGCCTACCAGCTGCACCATGACCTGCCTGTGGAAGGATTTGTATTCCTTAGGAGCCATAAAGGTGGCTGGAGCAAATACACATCTGTAGGTGCAACCGAAAAAAGCCTGATAAATTCCACTTCCAGTGCCTCCTTTACAAAGTAAATGTTTCTACCTTGCAGCTGGCAGGGGAAGATCAAGAACAAATCTCCAAGTTGGTCTCCTCAGAGGTAAAGAAGAAGCTGAAAGATTCTGAAGAGGGCAAGGAGCAGGGCTCTGGTTGTAGCACTCAGAGTTTTGTAGCTTTTTGAATTGAGATTATAGCAAACTTTGTTTTTTATGGGCTTTGGTTGTGCTGCCTAATGCTCATCAAAGGAATTTGTGCCCTATTTGGCTCCTATCAAAGCTATGAGCATGCTGAACCTTTACCTCTGCGAAAGTCCTAACACATGAGTTATAGCTCTTCATTAATGATTAAAGTCACTTGTGCAACCTGGGCATAAGGTGACTATCATCCCAGTAGACAGATTTTACACGTGATTTCAACACACTCTAGTAACAACACAGGTGTGCAGAGGGTAAGCAGACCTGAAGCCAGTAAAATGCTCTGAATGCTTACTGGCTCAAAATTGAAACTGTTGTTTGTGTACCAGGCAGATTACTAAAAGGTATAAGAAAGAAAAATGGAAATATAAATGGAATACAATTATCTTTATTTTGAAATTACATAACTTTTTTATCCTTTGACTTAATCTTTGGGGAGTGAAAGAGAAATCACTGTACATTTAAGCAGCATTTTGAGACTGTTTCCCCACTCTCTCAGGGTCCAAACACTCTCTTGCTGTAAAAAAATTATAGCACTTGTATGGTTTGTTCTTTTAAATACTGTAATTAAGAACCTTATTTGCATGGCAGGAAAAGCTGGCAACATTTATGTACTCAGCGTGGTGAAAATGTCAAATTTCATGGCTTGTGACAGATTAATAGAAAAATTGTTTTAAAACTCTGCAAATTATTCATGGAGACTGAGTAATCATCAGAAGTTGCATTTTGTGAAGAATAAAAATAGGACAAACAGTGTAGCATCAATCTCTAAATTGAGTGTTGTCTGTTTTTTAAATCATTTAAATTGTAGGCTTAACAACATAATCTTCACCTGAGATGAAGCAAGTTGTGAAATCTTTAAAATATTATTTCATCTTCTTTTGCAGTGTAAATTAGCATAGGTACTTAGCACATTTTTGATGCATATAGATTAAATGATTAATATAAAATTAATCATTAAAGTAAAATAACTAAAAGTCTATCATTTAGTACTGGTTGATATCAGAGGCCCACCAGACATGGACTGCTGTTGTTGGAAAGCATCCCTTTCTGGACCAGTCCCTTTTCTGTGACTTTACCCTTGAAATTATTCTAACGACAGCAGTGTGTCAATCAGAATATTTGGACACCTTGTAGAGCCTTCTTCTCTCCCCCTGAAATGATACTCCATGAAGTCACTCCACAGCACCGATCATTTCAGGGGAGAGGAGAGGGCACTACAAGGTCTTCACATAACTGCCTGATTTACGAAGGCTGTAGATGTAGCTTGGCAGAAGTAAGTCTGAGCGACAACCATCGAGTCCAGACCTAAATTTTGTTTCCTTGTAGTTACATTTGCAAGATGTGATTGCTCTGAAACTGTCATTCTGCCTAATCTTTGTGGTCTGTCTGTTACACCTCACCCAGCCGCATGGTGTAAACCACCCTAATGAAATGCAAGTGGTGACAGAAAATCTGCCACTACCCGGTGAGCCCTGCAATTAATGTCTTTCACGTAGCAGAGATTTTGCTTTTTCATCTTTAGTCCTTGGTCACTGTCAGACATAAGGTGTGATGTTAGTACAACAAATCTTTATCTTTCTCCATGCTAGCTATATGTTTAGTGCAGGACCACATCTCTGCAGACAACGTTGCAAACAAAGAGTTCATGCTTAGTGTATATAAAGGATATAAATATGAATAGATAATTTATTTTCAGCTGTGTTGCAGCATTTTGTGGAACACTGTATGTCATTCTGAAGTTTAAGGAGCATGTGAAGAGTTTCCAGAGAAGAGCTCGGGAAGCTAAATTTGCTAAAACAGAAAAAGATTTTTTAAATTGATCACTGGCTGTGAGTACATACATGTTGATAGAAATGTGAGCACACATACAGCTGTACATTGACATTTGTTCAGTTCAGGTACAAAATGAAGCAAATCTTTGAACAGTAAAGATACTAAAGACTGGAAGATATGTGCCTTTTTAGTATTAAGTCTGGGTGATGATCAATATTCTCTGCTCAACAGCTCAGGGAAGTTATTTTGTAGTAGGTCAGCACAATACATCCTTCAGAGATTTCCTGAGTCTTTGAAGTTTACTCAGGTACTTGCTTATGTAATATAAATAGAGTATGACTCAGTGCTTCACAAAAGAAATTTTGGTCAACATTTCCACTCACAATTGTTGGTGAAACTTGAATCAAGTAGTGAATGAATCTACAGTTGGTCTGAGTAACAGAAGTAGAACAAAATGTATTATGTATTATATGACAATGACCAGCTGTAATTTTCTGCCTTTGTTTTGTTCTTTAAATCAAGTCATATAAACATACTGTATTACAAAAATGCCTCTTTCAATCATGTGCTTTTTCCCCATTAATTGGATTTGACAAAAGTATGTTTATATAGCTCTATACATAATATATACGACACATTAACAACAGTATGAGCATTTTAATTTTTCCAAAATTGAGAAGATGAAGAGGAGGCTTCAGTGTAATATAAACAATGGACATAAGCTTCAAATTCCTAAACACAGTAAGCACAGAAATGTGTACACATTGCAAGTCATTAGTTCAAGCCCACCAAACATTTCCTGAGACAATTACCTTCACTGCTATAAAATTTACTTTGCACAATCCTCTGGAGCGTTACTAATTGCTTTTCTTAACCTCCAGAGATTAAAGGATGTTGAAATGAACATATAGACAAGTAGCAACTCTAATTTCAAATCTAAGCTTTATTAAAGCAAGCTTTGTTTTACGAAATAGGGTCATTAAGGGAATGTTTAATGTTGGAAATACCCAATCCTAATCTCCTCATCTTCTTCCAGTCTTGAGAAATTGCACCCTGCCTGTATTTTTTTAAAAATGCAGTGCAAGCTCGACTCATTTCCATCTGGTGTCAGCTCTATGTCTCGTCTTCAAGGATACACATAACCATGTTGGCACTTGTTTCTTAAATCCGTTTCCACTAGGGGGTATGATAGACTGTGACTGTATTTCACAGTAAACCTTCTGTATGATATTGTAATACTAAAGTGTACACACATGAGGGAAAAGAACTGGCACACAAAGCTTGGTACATAATTTATGGAGATTTAAATTCTGTCATTCATAAATATAATTATAACCTACAGCTTGAAAGTGATACGGACCTTGCCATATTGATCATACTCCAGCTCTGTTTATTCAGATCTTTCATTTGTTGACAGACGAAATATAATAAGAATATTCTTAGTAAAACAATTAAAGAAAGGAAATACTTCTATTTTGCACAAGGAATATTGTTTGTTTCTGTGCATGTTGTGCACCCTCCCACCTTCAGATAGGAAATACAAACCCAAGGGGAGGGGATATTATTAAATCAGCAATCAACCTTAAAGTCATTTTGGTATAAACACTGTAATTATTTCATCTCTAGTAAACAGAATATAAGACAACATCACATAAGGGTGACAATTTGCAATATGCTTTGAATGTCTTTGTTAAAAAAACCCTATTATGGCTGAAGGCAACATTATTGAAATTAAAAAAAAGAAGCAGAAGTTGTGACAGCCAACAGAGGGGGTAATTAGTCAGTAAATGTCAAGTAATAATTTTAGCAGGTCATTGTAACAGACATCACATTTTGCGTGGGGAGAAGTCACTCTTTATTAGAAGACAGACCTGCTTACCTTTATTCAAAAAAGCATCATAACAAAGTATTAAAAAAATGATAAGAGGAGTTATAATAGCATAGTCCATATGCCTTCTAAAAATCACAATCTTCTCTTATTTATGTGGGTGTAAGTTCACTTATGTCAGAAGAGTCAGCTACAGATTTGCATAGGTGTGACTGTATTAGCATACAGCTCAGGGAGAATAAATAGAAAAAAAATCTGATATAAAACATTGTCTTTCTAGTTTAAAAGTGCTGCTACCTAACATTTTTAATCTCGGTTGCAGCAGGTGAATGTCTTAGATGTAGGTTACTTTTCAGCCTGGACGTTGTGGTTTGAATTCCTGAGGGCTTTCACCCACACAGCTGGCTACGCGCCGGCGCAATGGGAGCTGCCGGCCGGGAGGGAAGCCTCTGCTAACCGGTAGCAAGTTCCCGACCCGCTGGAACGGATTGTCTGCAGTTCCTCAGGTCGTAAACCGTCGTGTGCACCTCATTGAGCCTCCATACTTAGAGTGATGTAAAGAGAATTGCTGTTAGTGTTAGCCAGGCTTCAGAGGGTTTGAGAGCCGCATGAAAAAACGGCCTCATCTATCTAATGTAAAGTTCCTGGTTAGGAAGTGTCAGGGGTGCATTTTCTACATCTTGGAACCTTTTCCAGGCAGGTTGCCCTCTTGTTAAAAAGTATTTTTAAAAATATTTTGCAGCCACATAATTACTGGTTTTGTTTAAATGTTCTCGTCCAAGACATAATGAACAGCGAGGAATTCCCCAAAGGGCATCTATTGTTATTGAAATGTTTATTTATTGAGTGCTTTTGCCGGAAGCCCACCCATGAGAAAAATCTCATTTTATGAGCTCCTGAAGCAGTCAGTTCCTGAAACATCGAGCAGAAATGCAATTTTGACCAAGTAATCTCAAGGTCTTTCGTTTGCTTTTAAATAAAGAGCAGAATACCAATGTGCAAAAAGTTCTGGCAAGACCTGCTTTATTTTCTGTATTTTGTAAATATTCCTAGTGACCCTGTGCTTATGTGGTGCTCAGGTAATTCCTTAGGTTCAAGCATTTAGTTGCTACAGCAGAGAAAACCAATATCCCACAGAGCGATATATAAGTGGATATTTTAGATTATTCTGAGATTTCTTCTTTCCTGCAGAAGAATGGTGTTAACCCAATATCATCCCACTTGGATAAAGATTTTTTTCCCCACCTTGACTTTTGCTCTGTATTTCCCTACATTTTCTCATCAGCTGTGAGGAGAAATGATGGTACTTGTGGCAATGTGTACATGGGTCATCGCTGCAGTGAGTGGGTTGTGAGGACAACTGGGAGCGAAATGAGCTTTGGTCCAGAGATAGAAGCAAAAAAACTCGGCCAAGGGAAGGAGGGGAGGAAACATTTTTATGTTTTTGCTTAAAATATTGAAGAGTAACTACACTGTGCTTGAAAGTTTGCACTGGTTCCAGGTTCTCAGCTATAATGGTCCACGCAGTGTAAATTTTGGGGGAATATCTAAAGTTATTTTTTTTCACCCTGTGGTGTCATGGGACAGCTATATACTGGGTTAGTGTCTGCTTTTGTTTAAAGCAGACTGCTAATTAGACTGTAGATGTCTGAGCAGCCAGAGAGGAATCATGAGTTCTCTTTACGCTGGCAATGCAGAAAGAAGCACAGTGCAAGATTACTTATATTCAGTGTACAGTATCATGAAACTCCCAGGTGCCTTTAATGGTTGATTATCTCAGTGTTAGTGACAGAATCAGGTAATGTCCTGAATTTTTGTAAAGCAGTTATCTCAAATAAAATATACTTAGCAACTGTTGAGTATCGTAACCTAAAATATTATTTAAATGATACTGATAAGCGCTTTATAATTACCTAATATTAATAAAATATATTTCTTGTATGTTAATGGCTTGGCATCTGGAGTGTCCTTTAGCAATAAATTCTCCCTGTTTTCTTGTTCTATGCTTCCCCCCCAAAGAGTATTTAAAGAAAAATGATTGATTAATGACAGTTCCTATTAACTCCAGAATAAAACATGCACAATGCATGCTTTGCTAGTAAAAGATTGAAAGAATCCTTCTTAGTCTTACTCTGATTCCCTTTGTGACCTCGAAGCAAAGTCTTATGGTTAATAATAGGATTTTTCTTCCTGAAATGGAAAAAGTTTAAAGGTATTTCTGTCTAGGATATATGTGATGCAATTAAGCACACTTCATTATGTGTGAATGAACTGTATGAGTTGTATGAGTGCGAAATACAACTCTCAAATACAACTCTTCATTGTATGAGTTCAAAATATTAACATTTTTGTAAAACAATAATTTAATACTTCATTTCAAGCCCTGCAACAGAAATATTTTTCATGTTATATCTTTTATGCGGCAACTTTTCTGACTTCATTCTCTCATAAGCCACAACTGTAGGAGGTCAAAGCGTGTTACCTGTATGGTTCCAGCCAATGTCCTTCACCTTTTAAGGAGGGTTGTTATTCATGGTATCAATGTAATTCTTCTCTCTGCTTGTAAGAACAATAAAACCTTAGGAACTCATGTATTACACAGTATGTAAGTTAACTTTTCTAATAGTGCCAAATTTAATCTTTCTAGAGTCCTGTGCTCCTCTCCTTTGTAGATTATTACATTACAGTATCTACAGTCTCTTTTTACGTGGAAGTTTTCTTAAAAAATACATTTACTGTATTGGTGTGTGTATATTTTTCTTAGGTTTTCAATATATATGCACTCTAGTATAGTTTTAAGGATATTGGAACTGAAATTTCTTCATTCATTTTGCCAGATATCCCATGTATGCTGGGTATTATTAGGGTGGGTGGAGTATGAATGCAACATTACATACACAGATTTATCTTTAAAAATGCAATGAAAATTTTTTATGCAGCTCTGAAATTTTATGCAACATCGTTCTGTCGTTCTTCATCTGTCTAATCAGTATCTTCCTCTGTAAATGCCTCATAGATTTTAATGCTGTAAAGGACTGTCAGACCACACCCAAAAAGGTCACCATAAAGTCAATCATTTCCCTTCATAAGTTATTTAAAGAGGTGATTACCACTGTTGTTAAAAGATAAATACTTTGTGGTATCTTTCTGGTTAAAATTAGCCATTGGATCAGACATATCCAAAATCTTTTCCTCACACATGTTTTTACAGCATGTGATCAGGAGAAATATTCTGAGTTTCTTTATTGTCCCTCTGACATCCAGTTGTGACAACAGGACTAAGCTTATATTGATGTTAGGCACATAAAACTTGAAACTACATGTAATTTTCTTTGGATGCTGATTTCCAGCGATGTTTTATGCTGTACGTGGGATAATAACAATTTCAGTGCTTCCATTTTACCATTTTCATAATAGGAATAGTATTTACAGGAGTGTTCTGAAGTTTAGTTAATGTTGAAATTCTTTCAGACAGGCACAAGATACAGACAAGCAGCCATGAGAGGTATAAAAATGTATGCAAATGTAGCTAATGAAGCAAAAGGAAGAGGGCTAAATGGTGTCTTAATAGTTTCTCCTTAAAAATCTATTTTGATAAGCAATATTATGCCCCGTCTCTTGATTATGAATCTTACATTTTTTAATAATCTCTTCCAGTGTTCTGGGACCAGCTGTGACCTTCAAAGTGCACGCAAACCTCCAAAATATATCAACTGCAGATGTTGCCAAAGCAGCAGGTAAGAGTCCTTGTCCATTTCCAAACTGTGACCTCCCAAGCATCCATTTAGTGGTCAGTAGCACTACAAACAGCACAGAAGCATCCCGTTCTCCCAGGAAGATTGATAATTAAAGAGAGAGACGGTCAAGAGGTGAGTGGCACTTACGGGAAATTGAAGTGTAACATCTCCGAGTCAGTTAAAACTGCCTCAGACTTCCTTGTTTGTCGAGGAAATGGATTAAACAGAGACTTGTAATCAAGGCCTAGCATGATGAAAAACTCTTCAGTGTTGTCATGAACTCATAAAAACAGACTGATTATTTGTAAAAGAAGATGTAGTAACTTTGTGTTTCCAATACTTATTTTCAGGGAACAAAAATGTTATTACATGTTGGCCTAAATTTCTGGATCAAAAGATGGTAGATATCTACCTTTGTTGGTGTGCTGTTTAGGCAATCTCAATGACAAGTTAATCTAGGAAATAAACATTGTATTCCTGGAGCTAAGCTGCTTCTGAATAAGTACCACTCTTCCAAGGACTCTTGCTGGCTTCTTGTCAAGTTACCCAATCAATAGGTTTTACAAATTATGAACAGGTTGAAATTTTGTTTGAAAATAGAAACAAAAGTTCATTTAGATAAGCACGGGGAGCCCCATACTGTCTATTAACTTCTCCTTTTGCTGCACCATGGATGAATTTAGCTACAGAAGGAACTGGGGTCGTTCCCATGCCAGAACTTTTCTTTGCAGGACCCATTGGAGGATTTATGTCAAAGTGTCTGCAAAACAGATTGTGAAAAACATTCAGTAGAACATTTAGCAGTCACCCACACCATATTGTATCCACTCTGAGTTTTAAGGAGCTTAACAAAAAAGGTTAAGCACTCTCAGTGGTGTACAACCTTTCACTTTAAGCCTTCTTGTTAACTGGTGATGAGAGCATAGCAAATGGGATACCATTTTCCTTAAAAGAGTTTAACACACCAAAAAGTCACAGATGTGTACTGTCAAAATTAGGAAATTACAGTAATTTTTGAATTATGGGACACTCGAATATGTGTGATTTACTTTGGAAAACTTAATCTGGTTTTATAGCAATGCCCTGCCTTGTAAACCTGTTGAATCTCTCTGAAGGGGTCAACAAACATGATGCGGTTGGTAAAGCCTGCCTAGGTTGCCAAAGACTTTTGCAAGGTCTTTGACTAGAAGTTTCTAAGGAAACTAATTTTTTCTTGGAATGTGGAATATGGAACATGAAAATCTTGGATCAGTAATTGGTTGCGAGGCAAGAAACAGAGATTAGTAATAATTTGTTAGTTTTCTCAAGGGCTAAAGGTAGCAGAAAAGTGCAAGAATCTCTGCTGGAAAAGAGGGTGAACAGAAAGCCTGTTGACAGTACTAAATTATTGACAGTATTGAAGGTGAAAGTTGGTCTTAGAAATGTATAAAAAATTTACCAGATTTAATGACTGCTGTCAAAATGGCAGATGAAATTAATTGTAAATTACTGTAAAGAAAAAGCATATGGAGAAAAAAATAGATATACATATGTAGTTATAGGTCTAAACAGACCATTATTGGTCTGAAGTAAGAACTTAGTGTAGGAATATGTAATTTAATGAAAATAACAATTTGGTCTTTATTATCAGTTGAACAAGGACAGTGTTTAAGAATTGATGGGAAAGGAATAGGAAATAGAACAATATCACCTGTTCTTGCATAAATCTATCCCTTGCTTGTATTTAAATATGACATGAAGTTCTGCTTCAGAGAGGTTGGAAACTCTGATTGAAATGGAAAGATTCAGAGAAAGGTAGTAGACATGAATGCAAGTATGGAATATCTTCCATAAAACAAATGGTGAAAAAAGGCAGGAATCTTTATTTTGGGAAAAAAAGATGAGTATGGTATGAGAAAGGTCTGTCAAGGCCAGAGTGACACAGAGAATGTGGATGGGATTGTGCAGTGGCTGTAAAAATGCAAGAACAGATGAAACCGGCAGAAGGCAGGTTCAAAATAAATCAGAATGCATTTTGCAGCTATGAAGTTTAAGTGTTCAAAGATTTAGAAGTTCATGGAATAGACATCCACTGAAGTTTAACAAGTCCATAGAAACCTTGTCAAGTTCAGGAGGTTCCTGATGTGCCTTGGCCTGTTCCTAGCAAGTTGCTTTGAAGTGTGTAAATGCTGTGACTAGTTTATTACATTAAAAATAAGAAGTAAGATTAGGTGGTTATTTTCACTACTGGGATCCAAGTAGTTGTTTTCGACTTCCTTAACTTAAATATTGCTGAAAATATAGGGAGGTTCTGGAGACAAGAAAAGCTCACCCCAGTGGAAGTTCTACAGAATCACCAGTTTAAATTTATCTTTCATATTGTAATTTTATCTACTCTATATATTTGTATCCCAAGCATTTCCTAACTTCTGTTTGTAAGGTACATTAAATATTTTCAGGGTTTTATGGCTGCAGAAAGAGGTTTGTAGGAGTCTTACATCAGTTCATCTCTGTATGCTACCATGGCCATAGTATTGTTATAACTAAACCTTGTGTTTGACTTTTACAAAAAATCCAACCACTATTCTATCTAGCTGTAAAGCATTTTAAATTAAAAAAATATCACATTTTTCTTTTCTAACCAACAGAGGAGGTTGCAGTTGCTTGTCAATGGACTCGCTAATCAGTTAATTTATTTTAAGCAAACTTCTTGCAGATCTGTAAAGCCAAAAATAAACTCAGTTAAAAGTTCAACAGCAGTATATACTTCGATTAAAAGTTTTTTCGGGCTTTGGTTGTAATTAGAAATTTCAAAAGTCAACAGTGTCTTGAAGAAAAGTATTCCAAAAGCTTAATTTACCAAGGAAACCAAAACAGAATATATCAATGCATATTTCCAGGATCAACACAGGTGAATGCGTTACTCCATGGTGTACTGCTATTAGGTAACTTGACATCCAACCAGGAACTCGGAAAGCAGCTCTTGTTTACCGGAAATGAATAGAAAATTTGACAGAAGGATTTCACTGTCTGTCACATCCTTAGAAAGGAAAAGAATTTAGAAAATGAGGTAATCAGATACCATAGTTGTTATGGGAATGTAAATTATCCAGCTTTGCAAAAGGAGTCTACTTCTGCAGCTGTTATGTACTGCACATCTCACTGATATCCACAGGAACAGTTTCTGTGCAGCAGTTTCATCTTATTACTCATGTCACATATATTTTTGTAACCAAAATGGATAAACCTTCCTTGCATTATTTAGGTTTAAATATAGGGAACTATATTTAAAGTTTTCCATCCTCCCTGGGGAGTCTGACAAATGTTCAGGTTAAAGAAGGCATGGGATTCTTTAGCAACTATGCAAACAGATGAATGATTTAGAATATCTACTAAAAAACAGAGATATGGAAGTATGATAACAAAAATTGTTTCCTATGTTTTCTTGGGGTTTGAGATCTGTTCTTCCTGGTGTGCCTGAGACCCAGCTTGAGGAGAGATAAAGCTCTCTGAAATCCTTCAGCCACCTTGTTGCTGATAAAATTTGTTTTCTAGTAATCCACAGTTCCAATTCTGTATAAATGTTTTGATTACTTTTTTTTTGCAGTTTCTAGGGCTACATAATTCTACAGGAAAGCTAAGAAAGTAATTTAAAATTGTGTATAGCTTGCTGTCTCACATTAACAATACCTTTATATGCTCTTTGATTACAGAGCAGGACAGCCAATGTTTTGCCAACATTGTATACTTTGACATTCATAATATAGAACAGATCTTGCATCAAGTCGCTGTCCTCTGGCCTATTTCTATTTAGTAAGTCAGGCTCAATGGTGCAGTGTAATTTCATTTCAACATTTGAAGAAATAAACTTTCTCTAAACATACATGACCTGCTCTAGAAGTAATTACACTTGGCACATGACATCATTTAGATAAATGAAAGTGGATTTAAATCGTCTTCAGTTTAAAGGTTAGGAGAAATCTAGTTATTATCAGTAAGATAACTCTATTTATATAAAATTGCAATATAGTCAGTATAGCGGCGTGCAATGAGTTTGATTTCATACAGCTTCATATGTACTCCAGAATCCCACCATTTTTACAAAGACATGTAAAGTAACAGTGATAATTAGAAAAGAGGTATCTTATGACATTTCCGAACATAGAATTTCAGCATCAGATGTCTGTAATGATCACATATATACTGCGCACTTGAAAAAGATGTAGGACAGAAGAGCCTTGTGTGCAGACATTCAACATTGCTGAAATGAATTAAGAGCATTTTCTTATGGGTAACTGCAGCCTTTCACTGGTTAGAATGATGCTTACATTTTTTTGGTATTGTATTAAAATGCAACAGTTTAGGTGTTGTAAAAAATGAGGAGAGAAGAGCAAAGAGATGTATTCATAATGTAGGCATATCAGTGATAGGGGACAGGTAGCACAGCAAAAGACAAAGCATAACCAGATACTAATATAATTAATAGGTCTTGTGTGCAGGTTCTTGTGTTTAAAATATATTGTATATGCACTATTGTGGCAAGTCAGAAACCTTGATTTCATTTTTTAAAATATAAATTTTGAAGATATATTAGAATATCAAGATATTTTTTGTTCTGTAAATCCCCTAACTTTTAACCAAGCTATTGATTTGGTTTTTATTTTGCTTTTGGTTTCTGGTTTTTGTTTGTCAGGGTTTTTTATTTTTCTGTTGCCCTGCTGGTGAAGCCTACATTTTCACAATATGCATCGTTTAATAGGGACCATTAATCATGACTTAGAGAGTAGGGTGTCGAATAATATAACCTTCTTGTCCAAAAATTATTTCTCTGCCTGGTTTTTAATTCTGAAAAAAATGCATTGCAAAATTAATTCTGCTGAAAAAAACTCACAAATACAAAAGTACTTCATTAGCATTAAAATTAAACTGTGTAACAAGCCAATTTGAATAAAGACACTGCCTCAAAATTATTGGAATAGATAAATAACGCATATAGATTTCCTCAGCAGTTTTAAATAACTGCAATGGTTAAATTTTTAAACTTACAGAGTTTGAGATTTGACACCTAGAAATTTTGCTCATGTCCCAGCTGTGATGAAATATCCATGGCAACAGATATTGCGATAGAACTTTTTGACACTGAAACTAAATATTTTTGCTAAAATTCGCAGTTCTAAACAGACGAAATATGATCCTTAACTTTCAGCATTAAACAATCCTTTTGAGATGAAAAGGATACTTCAAAACCCTTAGAGTTAACTTACCCTCTCTGGTGATTTAAACTGGTGGTGTCATATACGTTTAGAGTGGTCCAAAATGTCATAGTTTTAATCTTAATTAGGATGACTAAATGGCTGGTCACATTAGTAATCCCGGATTCAGTTGGTGAAGAAGATATTTATGCCTTGTTCTGCCTCCGATATATTTCTTTTGCTAGGCAGGTCTGAGCTGTACTTATAAGCATCAAAACTTACTCTTCTAGAAACGTAGGCTTAAGTATCTAAATGAGTGGTCTAATTTCAAAGGCTCTTAGCTCCCATCACACCCTACAAACTTTTAATGACCTTGGATAGTTGGCAAGCTTGGAATGCAGAGTTTTCTGAAGAATGACCAAGAGATTTACATTTCAAAGCTATACCAGAGAGTGAAGCACCCCACCTGCATTAGAAAAAATGATTCCTCATTCTTCTTCAAATTTGGAAATACTGGTGAGGAACCTGCCTTACACAGTCACTGCCGAAATCTGCTTATTGCTCCTGTTTCTTAAGCTCATTCAGCAGAATCATGGTTTTGTCAGATATTCAATCTGGGCATTATTAAAAAGGGTTGAGACCTAGACATGAACGTATTTTGATTTCCTTATAAATTCAGTTCTACAAATATCCATTACAAACATAATATAAAAGACCTAACTGTGAAAGTACAAATGATTGGTTAAGGCTGTAAGGCTGAGATGCAATTTTTGGCTGTTTGCAGCAATTGTCTGTATTAGCCTTCACTATAAATGAAAAATACATTTCAACTTTTAGCAAATACAGGTGTAAGTCTAAAATATTGCAGATGATCTATATGACTATTCTCTTGTATCCATTCCAGTCAGGAAATGTAGTCCTCTTTTTATTGGTCAAAAGGGGTGATCTTTCCAGTTTGCTGCATAATATAAATGCATATAATAAAAATCACATTTATGCAGTACCTTTGTAAAGCTTGCACGCTTCTTAATATCATGGTCTGAAATTTGGCAAAATGAGGTACAGAAGGAACATAATTTACTAAATATTAGAGAATCAGTTGATGGGGATCTGGCACACAGCGTAAATCGACTGTTCATTTCTTGGAATACTCTAGCTAATAAGTATTCACCATACTAATATCATTGACAGAAACATAGTAACTCTATTGTTATCCAGTATTAGCAAGAGAAGTTTTCTAGGAGGTTCTCAGGAGAACAAAAGAGAGAGAAATGTTGTGAGATTTATCTGCATAGAATAAAGCTACATGTAATGTGTGTATGTAAAGAATGTATAAATGTAGAAGAGGAAGACTAGGAGGAGGAACAAGAGAGCAATGAGGAATAAATGATCAACTGCAGAAGCAGATTTTTTTTTATTTAGATATCAATATACTTAATTAAAAGCATATTTAAAATAATTGATATTACTGACTCGTGTCTTATGAGCATTGTGGTCTCATGGAGGAATCTGAGCAAAACCTGGGAAATGTCATTTAATATCATGAGTTCAGAATACTGTGATTTTCTCTTTCTGGTTATTTAAGCATGTGACTAAACACTATCTGGCCTTTGTAGCTTTTCAGAGCATTGTTGATTAACTATTAGAAGTTCTTTGCATAATATGTTTCACTGAACTATGTGCAATCAAGGAATTTGTTATTCCTTATACTGCTACTGCTGCTGACATAATGAAACTTGGCAATGTACGTCATATTGTTTTGTTAATGGCAACATCCATTATCTTTTTTTGTGGTGATCGTCCTTGTGGGAGATATGAGTTCTATATCATCAGAATCAGGAAACTTCAATTTCTGAAGAAAAAAGTTTTCCTCTTCTTGAAGAAGTCCTTGTTCTTTCTAGATGGTTATAACCGGCCTTGGCTGTCTTGATTTTTGGCATAAGTTTTGAACATCTTGTGAGAAGTCTCAGAAAGATGAACTCTGTTTCTTTAGTCACAGGCAGGTCCATGCTGAGATACTGTGTTGGTTTCCTTTTTCTACCCCACAACCATAAGCAATAATGGTTATTTTGAAAGTATTAATTGTCCAGTCATTTTCACATTCATAGTTCATCTGTGACGAAGTGAACAGAACAAGATGAAAGTCTTTGGCTGAATTCCTTCCCTCTATATCTAGATTTTTGCAGACCAAGCAATTAGATGTCTTTCTCTCTGAGATGGTAACAGAGTGTGTCTATGAATAATTTGAAGTTCATCTTTGAAGTGAACTGACAGCTGCTGTGCCAGAAGCATTGAACAACGTAGCCAGGAGGCTGTGAGGTCCATCTGATTTCACTTGCTGTTGCCCTGGTTTAAGGAGGACTAGAATTCTTTGGTCTATAATGTGAAACGTAAAAGTTTGACAGCTCTTTTTCTGTTGCTAGATCTCTTAAGACTTTTGGTGCAAATTCTGATTTCTTCTACTCAAGCCTCCTTAGCTCACATTGTCCTTTTTCACCTTTTGACCCTTCCATAGTAGATCAATTCCATTTCACCTACTATACTGTCAAATCTGTCTGAAGTATTTTCCTCAAATCCTTCCATTGCTGAATAAAGGATGTCATTATATTTTTGAAGTATTATTCAGAATCTGAACTATCTCCTGCTCTATGAAATGTTGGCTAAAATGATTAATGAATTTTTGAGATGGCACTTCCTTCCCACCTTGTCCTTCTGTTGAAGAATGGAATGAGTTTTAGCAGTTGTGACGGATGCTACCATTCCTTAAATGTGCCTCCATCCTGAAGAACAGCAAGCATCTTTGGTTATGACTCTTCTCCAGTGACTTCCTTCTAAATATGATATTCATTGTTGTGATTACTAACGACAGGGTTTTTTTAACTTACACCTCTCTTCTCTAAGAATAACTGTAAGGTATCTAATTTTACGAAGAAATCTTTTTGCTTTAAAACCACTCTCTGTTCTAACAGAAAACTTCAGAACTTCCTTCTGTTCACCATATAAAGTGATGTAATCTGGAACAGGTTGTCCAGAGAGGTGGTGGAGTCTCCTTCTCTGGAGATATTAAAAACCCACTTGGATGAGGTTATGTGAAACCTGCTCTAGGTGACCCTACTTTGGCAGGGGGGTGGACTAGATGATCCACAGAGGTCCCTTCCAACCACTACCATTCTGTGATTCTGTAATCTATTCCAGCACAAACCCCTAAATCAAGCTTCTTAACTATTGGGAGGTCAAAAAGTAATTAATAATTATAGAATTCAAGAGAAAAACAAGAGCTAAGTAGTATTATGTAGCCAGTGTTCTTTAATTAAGGCAGCGGTGGTTCATGTCATCACATTCTGATGCCTCTTATTAAACACCCGTTCATAGAAAACCATCATGTTGGTATTACACTAAAATAACGATAAGCACACCATTGTTGTAGTATATATGTTAATATTTTAGAATACAATAGTTGATACCTGAACCAGACAGTTCTGCCAAAAGGTCAATGGAAAGACCAGAAGTGATACTTAGAAAAACATACAGCTGTGAAGATTGATTTGCAGCTACTCATGTGTTTCTGTTACTTGCTTTTTCTGAAATCTATAGGCAGGCCTAGAAGACAGGCAAAAATAAGACCTCTATTAAAGTAATTTATGTCATGGTTTAAAGGTTAATAACGGTTGTAAAATTGAATTTTTTAAAGAGACCTCTGGTAGTATAACTAACTGCATTGTGATAGTGAGGGTAGAATTTGGTTCTCTTATCTGGTTGCACCTGTCTAAAGGTTAGGCATTTATTGAAAACTAGTTGTCTAGATTGCCTCTACATTCAGAGAAAAAAGATAGATTGTATGAACTGGCATTTATCATAGGTGGCTACAGGTAGATGAGAGAAAGCCATCACTAATATCCACAGAAATGTATAGATATTGTTGATGATAGGACTGTCATACGTAAATACTGCACATAAATCCAGAGAGGTTGGTTGAAGTCAGGATTGTAGAATTTATATCAGTGGAAAGCTTTCAGGGTCTTCCTGTAGTCACTGCTTGGTAACACATTCAAAAATATTTTCCGTTGCCAGATCTCTTAAAATCTTCTGGTGCAAATCCTGATTTCTTCTGCACAGACCTGCTTCATTCACATTGTACGTAGGTAACATATTCAAAGCTCTTCAAGAATTCAAAATTAATTTAAGATTGAGTAAATTCACATAGATTTCAAGTTTGATGAATATTAACGTGTAATATTATTGAACAAATTCCTACAGTCTGTTTGTTTACACCTACAGCTATGCAAGATGAAACAGTCATGCAGTTGAAGTGCAAAGTGCTTTTCTTTCAAGTCCAAGAAATGTCCTGATAAATTTTTGAATATAGAAGTGAAAAGTCTTTTTCCATATTAAATTTGCTACATTTTTCTTTTCATAGATATTTCAAAGTGACCTGTACATTTTAAAAAGACTGTTTTCAGCTGATGTAAATCAACAAATAGCTGCACTGAAGTCCAGAGCACCAAGAATGTGTGATTGGAACAAAGCGGTGTTATTTTTTGTGTAGCACCAGTACTGTGGGGTCAGACTGTGAACAAGGGATCAAAAAGCCCCTGTACTAAAATATTTGAGAACTAAATTTCATTTTAATTTTAAGGAAGCAGAAATCCCCAAACCCAAGACAACATGCTTAATGTCGTATTTTATCATATTATTTAGCAAAATTGCTGCTATTTAGCATTTTTATGATAAGCAACGGATTTTCCAGGAAAATTGAACTGTATATGCAATATGGCATGTACAACAGTAATACTTACAATTGCAGACATTTTAAAATGTGACAGTCCTTTAATAAAGTCTTATATATTTTTGTGCAGTACACTTAAGAGACTATCTGTTCACAGCGGACCTTAAGCATATTAAACCAAATTACTTAAGAATACTACAGTACGAAGAAATCTGATAAAGCAGGTACATAAAAGGCAGAATTTATGTAAAGAATAGGTAAGCTGATCTAGTATTTTTTGGTGAATATGTACCTTTTTAGGTAATCATAGATAAGAGAATTAAAGAAACCCTAGTTTAGGTCATATGGTATTGTAACCTAACCTTTACCTTGAAAAGAACATTCAGTATTTTTTTTTCCACCCATTACATAGATTGAGTATAACTTTTCAAAATGTGAAACAAGATAAATCTAACAATTTTAAACTATGCATGCAAGTAAATACCAGGCATCATGTGTGACAGAGGATAATGTGCTATTTTAGTTGGTACAAACAGGAAAATGTTCTTTATCTGATGTAACTAAATATCCTATTTTTAATATAAGGAACTGGATGATTAGCAATCTTGTGATTGTAAGTGATAGCTTGCATATCAGCCAAATAATAAAAAATTATGAGGGAGAGCAGTGCTACTTCAGGGCTTTATGAAAAAAAGCTGTTATTTAAAGCACAAGAGAAAACACAAAATCAATTGCACACAAAATCATTTTAGAATCAGGCTGTCATCCCTTTTTGCTGGAGAAAAGTAATAACATGAAAAGGCACTTCTCCAGAAGCGCGGTGGTTGGGTAAGAGTGTGCAGATGTGGCTGACCCAAACCTGGTAGCGATCTGTTCTCTTGGTAGGACATGATTTATGGGATGACATCTAGGGAAGGAGGCAAAAACATGACCTGGGATGAAAGGCAGGTGCAGGGCTTTTAGGCTGACAAAGGCTTAGTTACAAGGTCCAGAGGATTCATGTATCGTCCATCTTGAAGACAGCCACTTTCAGGACCTTCTGCTGGTGGTAGCTTGTGGAGGCATGTATCTGAAAGGGGAAATAATGAGCTCTTAACAGTGGGACAAGGAATTATTTGAGAGCTTTGGGAGAGTCTTTGAAGATAAGAGAGGTTAGTTGGCAGTACTCAGAAGGGCACACTTGTCAGCACTATTCAGTCCTGTATTTTAACATTGCCTTCATTATAAGCAGTCTTTCTCCTATGGATTGAAGGCTACTTCAGCAGCTGCTGCTGCTACCTGATAGCATGCACAGTTGTTAGGCAATGTTGTGACTACAGGGCAAATGATTTGATGTTCATGAATTTTGTTTTCTGGATCATCTATGGTCAAAGAAAGGGTTTTTTGCCTGAGCTTTCCTGAACTCCAGGTATCAGTTGTGACAGGTAAGATAAGAAGGAGTCAGATTTACAGACCTTTGTTCTTGTTTTTGTTTGGAGATGATGTTTTCCATTGTCTGACAAAAATTGTATGCAGGAGTCAGAGATTAATGACCATTGTAATAATCTGCAAACACTTAATCTTTCTAGTATTATCTAGTCTTCAGAAAATGCATGTTAAATCCCTTTGTTCTCTTTGGAAAATATTTTCTATGAATGTGAACATTCCGGATTAAGCAAGATTGTATGGCTTTATGTTGGCTGAAGTCAAAAGATGTGCTAGATTTAATCTAGACATAGATTTTCAAGAAGTATCTGTAAATACTCTGTGCCTCTATTTCCTTAATTGTAAATCTGAAATACTAATAGGAAAAAGGCTTTTTACGAAAATAAAAAAAAGCTATAACTTAATGTTTTTTAAAGACAATTCAGAGGTTAAACAGTATGGTCTACTATAACACAACTATGATAATTTGTTCCTGTGCTGCTTCTGCTGCTTTTTTGTATATTTTTCCTTTTGCATCAGTGCAACAAAATCCAGAAGACAGCAATCAAAAAATCATTTTAGTTGAAAGATCTGTCTACTAGGTTATTTAGCCTGTCGCCGAGAATGGTGATGGGGTTGGCTGGCAGGAGATCATACAGCTAATATTTGGGAGTCTATTAAAAAAAAGAAAGACGGGTGAGGAAAAAAATCCATATGCCAAAATCCAGAGGGTGCCTCTTGGCAAAGTTTTATAGACATTTTAGACCAGTAACAAGAAAAGGTGGGTAGCTACACCCCATTACTCCTTCCTAAACAGCCAGGTAATTACTTTTGGCATTTTGACAAGTGTTTGCTGGAGTGAAGGTCAAAGCTGTCTGCAGAGAAGATCTATGCTAATCTGCTCAGCTGGAGAAGACTCAGGTAGCTAATGTTTTGTAATTAGAAGTTGTGGAAACCAGTTTTCACTGTAGTTTTGTCCTGAGCATAAGTGAACTAATAGTACAGAGTAATTTCATTTATCATAGTTTACAAAATTGTCTAAATGGATGCTTAGAAGTAAGCATACAATTTGAAATTGGAGAAACGTGGGAAAACTGGTATTGTGGTACAAATGAAATATATTTATATACACATATATATGCGTGGTATTATACATAAGCACATATAAATTATATGTGTATATTATGTATGTGTGTATTTGGCTATACACATACACAGGATGAATAATGCTAATGCTTTTAATTTACATTGAAAAATTATAATCATAAAAAGAAAATCAAAGAAAAAGAAAAGCAAAACTGTGTATAATTTACCTGATAAGTACTGCAAAATTTTGCTCCAAATTTCATTTGCAAAAATTCAATGCATGTGAAAACCTCCAGTTTTTCTTGTGCGAGTTATCAATATCACTTCATCCAGCAACACTCTATATGGGTTCCTATAATGGATTTTAAACTGATGAAGTAGTTCAGCAATATATGAGAAAACAAGTACCCACTCCAAAAAAATATATCAAAACAGGTAAGAATACAATGAAGATTTTTATAAAAAGTATAATTAGTTTTATAGAGCTGACTGCCTCTTCATGGTGTTATATTCCTGTTTTTACCCAGCTAAACTAAAAATAACTTTTGTCCCTTATCGTACTGTTCTTTGTGCTACAGAAAGTGTGTGCGTGTGTATATATATAAAGACAGAAAGAGATAAACAGGGAACTTTTCAGAGGAACTCAAGGTGTTCAGCTATGCTCCCAAATCCCAGCAAGGACCTCAAGTCTGCAGTGATTTCACGCATATTTAACTTTTCGTTCCCTCTGATTTTGCTTCTTCAACTGAAATACTTCATGTAGGTATATGGTGACCATGAAATTCTTACCGTGAATGGAGAAAGAACACAAACCTTCAAAAAGTAATGGCTTTGGGCAGGATGGTATGTACCATGGAAATGCAGGTCAGGATTTGATGGCCTAATCATAGACCTGGACCTAATAATATAAAGTTGCAGTGGTTCAGTGGTTGCAGTTGCAGCTGGACTGGAACCTCACAGCAGCAGCAGTTAAAAGGGACCATTTTTTTGCTGAGTCATTTTTAACCTTGATCAGCTCTGCACAACAAATTGTTGACCTGTCACCAACGAAGAGCCACAGGGATGCAGCACTAATGAAAATACTCCTCTAATTCTTTTTGACTTTACATGTAATCCACAGCACGCAGAAAAATAGAAACAAAAAAAGAGATAAAGCTTTAAAACTAGGTCTGAAAAAATAGTGGGTGCCTCTGAAACATAGACTTCAGTTGAGAAAAAGATGCATTTTTTCTTACGGATTTCATGACTGGGCTTTTATAGGAGGCTGTTATATCATTGCAGGGAACCCAGAACACAACTGGTTTTCGAAAGAAACCAGCAAGTGCTTGCTTCTCCCCCGTCCTTCCTTCTCTGAATGGGTTTTGTGTCTTATAATATTCTTTCTGACATTTCTTTCCCTGGCGTTTTTCCTCTTCAGGGGAATCACCACATAGCTGTTCTCTTCTTTCATTGACATTTAACAACTTGAGGGTATGTTCTCTACCCATGTGCAGTGATACAGTGGTGAAACTCACAGTAACATTAATGGGAAACGTACAGCTAAACTAGCTGCACTAGGTGTAGTTACTACCCCTGGCTGCAAAACAGATTGGCATGTTCAAACAGGAATTATTTCCACTTAAGTGAGAATTCAACCAGGTTATTACATTATTTTATCCTAAATTAAAAGTATTTTAACATTAATTGTTTACTGCATTTGAAATTGAGAAATCCATCTGTTGTAGAACCTATTATTTTATGTTACAACATAATGTTTTCAAAGTTGGGTGAAATTTTAAGCAAGTAAGCTATCTCCCACTGGGCAGCTCCCTGTACGCTGCTTCCTATAAGTCTTAGGAAAATATGTTAACAATTATTATTCGATGGTAAGTTAATATTTTGTTAACTTAACTGTGAAGAATCAGATGCCCCCTTCAGGTTTTCTTATTTAAACATGGATGAATTTGAACTTTTGCAATTATTTGCTCAGTCCTCCTGCAATTCTGCTTTTCCTCTCTGGTCCCATATCCTCTCACATTCTATCTGTAGCTCTTTTTTCCTACTGGCAGCAGAGCTTTCATAGGATAACTCAATATCTGAAATCAGCAGAGTGGACAAAAAAGAGCTGAAAGCTGGGAGTTGTGGAAAGCCTAGAATATCAAAGGTACCGGTCCCTGGTTCCAGAAGTGACAGTATAGACAAGGAAGCTGATCCTCTTCTGTTATTATTAAAATGGCGATGAAGCAGAGTTTGCATATTTATCAGATTTTTTTCTACATATTGCTTCTGTTTTTCTGATACTCTTTACCAGTGAGAATAAGTGCATCCATTTTTCAGATTATATTGATGTGTTTCTTGTAGGTAAACAGTATCAGAGAGTTTAAGAACTCTAATTTGGTGTCTTCTGTTACAGTGTTATGCTGCTGTCTGTTATATACCAATATCTGTCATACTACAAGCAATCATAAATGTTAAAACTGGCATAATTTATGTGTAGAGTCGTATGTATCAAAATGAATTATAACTTGCCCTTAAGAGTTTTAAACAAACTTAGTGGAATATTGCCATACAGTTAAACAAATCTTTGCTTTAGACAGAAGGCAAGAAGTATCTAAGACTCCTCATTCCAAAAGACGTTTGCGTCTCAGATTTCTTCACTAAGAAAAAGAAAAAAGTGTAAATGGAAGCTATCTAGACAGAATGGTTAGTAACACAGCAGACGGTCCACAGCATGTTTTCACTACCACATGTATACTTTCAAGTTCATATTCTGGTATCCCTAGGAATAAGCTCAATTTAGTTCTTATTGTGTATCTAGTAAGGGCTATCAACTTTTCACAGAATGTACCGTTACTGCTTGTGAGCATCCTTCAACCCCCTTGTTCCTCTTCTATATAAACACATGCAATGCACACAGGTTTATTAAACCACTGTCAGTGGTTGGTATCACAAGAGGTAAAACTGAGTTTGGGGTAGATCACCACAGAGAGGTGAGAGCTATTGCTGGTCAAGCCCTACCCTCTTCCAGGCAATTAGATGGGAGAGGTTGTTTGTGTTGATACTTACACATGCTAAAGTTAGATAATACATTTATACCTTTTATATTTAAAGATACTCTGCACTCTTTCAACACTTTTATCTCATTAAAGAGGTAATACCTAGAAGGCAATGTACATTTTAAAAACAGAAAATAAAAAGTGAAACCAGTTAGATATGACTTCCATAGTCTCTTCCTTTCGAACACCACTGGAGATACAATATGTGGCTAAAGGAACTAGATATGCCCATTTATATAGAAATCAACTCCAGGAAATCACTTTTTACAGATTTTAAATGTACGAAGTCTTTCTCTGTATGGTTCTCAAATTCCTTTTTTCATGTCTGAACTTCAGCCATAAGAACATAAAAGGAATTCCATTCGATTTCCTTTCTTCACTATTTTATTCAGAAACAGTTACTATACCTGATAGAAATGTAAAAAAGTCACAGTGAAATGATATGACCTTCGATGTTTTTATATTTGTAAAAACTTAGTACATTCCACACTTTTAATGCATGTTCTATTCATGGATCTTAAAGAGTTCTTGAGCCCATTCCAAAATGCGCAGACGGGTCCTGCCCTTGCATTGAAGGAGACAGAAGTCATAGGTCTCCACCAGCATGCCACTGAGCCCAGGCTATTGTGATGACTCTTTCAGTATCACTTTTTAGAGGCTGGTATTTATAATGATAAATCAAAATGTCTATGATTAATGGTAAGTTAGGTATTTTTAATTCTGAAAGTTGTCCAAATTGCCTAAAATTTTGGCATACAGAACCTCCAACAGTCAATATGGTAGCACACAAGGTAGAGCATGCTTGCTTAAAATATCTTCCGTGTTTTATTTCCAGGGATGTTTAAACTTTCAAAAAGCCATATATCTATGGGGCTAACAATTACCTTTTCTCCAGGAAGATTTCTGGGAAGATTATACCAACAAAAATTCACTTTAATATTTTAGATTTCTGGTGACTCCTGAGTAAGGGTTACCAAATTTGCGTATGATGTTTATTTTGATTGTCACTTTAATTCCTGTGGCAGGATTTTTGTGTACGGAAGTGAACGAGTTTCTCTACACTTGGCATTTCATAAACCAATCAAACTTTTCATAAGTATGCTTGGCTAGGTCATCTTTTATTGTAAACCTGGAATATTGCTTTTGAAAACATTGCAAGTAAAAACATGACATTCTGATTTCTTTCTTTATTAATATTATTATTTTAGTTTATGAACATTCTTTGCTTCTGTCCGCTCTATTTTTAATTTTTTGGGGCATAATTTCCAGATTTTAATAGAAGACATTTCATTTTATCTGTAATTAAATACGTAACTTGTTATTCTCAGAAGGTTATTATGGATTGTGACTTGACTGTTACAAAAAATTAATGACTTAAAGAGGCTCCTAATATCAATTTAGTGTAAGAATTTAATTTATTATTCATTAATTTTGTATTCATTGTAATAGCAATAATCATTATTAACTCATTGGGTAGGTATGAGAATGTTAGGCACACTCTATTTCCATAGGAATTAAGTTCGTTAGTCATCTTTAGCAAAACATAAAGCACCATTCATGCATTAACGTTGTCACTTGTTTCTCTTTATATTTCTATGCCTGTTATTTTACATAAATAACTGCATATGTATAAGCTGTACTTGAATTTAAAAGTTTCAGTACATCTATAAACTCCCTTGTCTGTCCTTATGGCAACAGAAATTGTGCTGTTATAAATCAAGATAGATTCACTTATGACAGTACACAGCCTAATTTCATATTTATTTTAAAGAAAATCCTTTCAAATATTGTGGATTTACAATGGCAAAATGTTTCCATTTTTTAATTCATACAGTCCTGCTTTTTAAGAAAAAAAATCCAGTATATCAATACAGATTCTGTTTTTTATTTCATCACTAATTCATGTGTTCATCAGAAGATACATAATTTCCCATTTTAAAAAGGGAAATAATATTCTATATTTATTAATATAAAATATTTTTAAGTGCCCAGCATAGACTTGCAATGTCTTTTTTTCTCCCCGTAAATCCCTCATATGCATCATTTGTAACTGTCCCATATTTCTGAGACTGCATCCTTTGACTGGTAAAAGATACTTCTCATGCTAAAAATGAGTTGACTGAATGCCTTAGAAAAAAACAAGTTGTGTTTAACATCGTGTCAACTAATTACAGTTGCTGCCTTGCAGCTCAGTGCTGAATTGGAGTTGTCCTTCTGTGCACGGACCCAATCAGTCATGGTCAGTATTGTGTCATCTAACTCAAATCTTTGTAATCAAATTTAAATGTAAGAGTGGATTTCAGCTCCTCTAACTCAGGTGTCTGTCTTTTAGGTATTTTAAGCGTAAGCTAGTCAACCTCAGCACCCTTTACAATCAGTTGAATGTAATAAGTTCTTCCAGAGGGTAATTCACGTCATCCCATGAAAAATGTCTGTTTCATCTGTATCTCCTATATCTCATCTATCTCATACATGTCTATCATAGTTGTGATTGGTGTCTAAGATAGGCTGAGTATATATCATTCCCTTGAGGATCCTGTTATTCTCCATTAACTACAACAAGAGTCTTTCTTAAATTTAGGGCTGACCAAGCTCTCCCAGTGAAAGCAAATCCCTAAGATCTCTATGACACACCTTTAGAACACATTTCAGAATAAATATGGGCATAGAATGCTGTTGCTGATGGATAGGCAGCATTTTTTGGAGCCTTGCCTTGTGCAAAGACAGGCTGTGGCTCACTAAACAGCGTGGTCTGGTAGCACTTTGGGCACTGACCAATACCTTGTGTGGCTGTCAAATGCTGCTTTGGAAACTGCTGGTTTCTCTTGGCCCCGTGTCACCTCTGCCTGCCTCACGCTGATATCTTAGGTGGTCAGGTCACCTCAAAGGGCATGTGCTGCTGTATTTAGTCAACAGAATAAGTAAGTGAGGAAAAAGGGGAAATGGTAACAAATTATTGGCCATTGCTTTTTAAAGTTATACCTACTTCACCTGTATTTCTGTCTATGCACACGACATAAGGTCAAGGATGACTGTGAAGCAGTGAAAATGTTCTTCAGTAGCTATGTAGCCCTATGTATGACATCAGATTTCTTAACATATGAACGGGCTTGATCTCAGCTTGCTTGAAACTTAGGAGACTTCCAGCCTTACATAGTTGAGCTATGACTCTTTTCTTTCAACTAGGATGTTATTAAATTGTTAATGAAGTTCATAATTGCAAATTCCCTGGAAGACATTGACCTTCTAAGCACCACAACTGTGACATATATTTGAATTTTAAACTTAGTTTTTATTTATGGAAACCTATGGTCTTTTACTAAGGAAATGTGGGATTCTTGAAAAATTAAAGAAAACACTCTGAGGGTAGAAATAACATGCATAAGTACATACCTGGAGACGACTGCTGGTGGTTAGGTAGGTCGTAGTGTTCACCTGCATACATTTGCTTTTATGTTACATCATTACTGTATTCGTTAGTTTTAACAGCTTTTTAATTCTGAGTATGCTGGATGTTCAATAGGAGATGCAAGTCTCTTGTAATAGCTTATTCTACTTCAGTGCATATCTAGATTCTGCTAAGAGCAAACTCCACTCACTTAAAAATATTTAAGTGGTACACTTGATAACATTGTTCCTTGCAATTTCTAAGACAAACCCAAACAAAAACTGAGCTATCCTTACAGAAATGACTGTTGCAGTCTCAGTGCTTCTGTAGCAGTCATTAGCTTTGACTCCACTTAAAGAAGGCTGCCATTTTTTGGCAAGAAGTGACAGTATGCGATGGAAGTCAAATCACAGGTTTGCACATCAGTGCTTGAGAACAGCAGGCCTTTTGAAATATGTTTTCTGGTAGGTTGCAATTGATACTGAAATTAATTTCTTTTAAAAGCTAGCTGGGTTCTGATGTAATCTGTCATTTCTTTTTACTTTTCTCCCCCACCCTGTCTTCCTCTCCACCTCTGCAGAAGCTCTTTGTGTTATTGTGGCCTGGAGCATCTCTGAATGTTCTTCCAGAAGTCACTGGTTTTATAAAATTGTCTAATATGGATAAATAATGCTGTTTCCTACACAAACTGCAGATGTATAACAAAATGTCTGTCTAACTTGCTGACAAAAGCAGCAAAACACAACAGTGAACCTTGAAATCCGTTCCTAAGTTTCTCCTTTCGACCTGCTCCTGATTGCTGTTAAGGCTCTTGTGGTTTTCAAACAGAAACAATCCTTATTTTGTCCTTTCCTGACAATATTTATAGCAATCAGGAAAGGACATCCTTTCAGGGATTAGCTAGACTGTAATTTGAGTTTCTCTTGGTCATCACTCCGTAGCCTTCCCATCACGTTTGTTCGTCCTTTCAGGAGGAACTTTGGTTTGCCCATCTCTTGTCGTGGATATTGAAGAAAATTTGGGCACAAGGTATGCTGCCAAAGAAAAGTGTTCTTACTCCATTACAAACCTGCTGGAGGAGTATGTCTAGACAAGCCTGTGTTCAGAAGACCTTCTGAAGGTCTTATGTAGGCACATGACAGATAAAAAACCCTTGGACGTATAATCACTTCAATGTTTCTTGCACACAGCCCAGTCCATTTTACCTTGTATTATTAGATACACAGTCAAATGTACTTTGGCACAAAATGAGGGGAACAGTTTGCTTAGGCAATGGGGAAAGTTCCAGCACATCTATTAATATATTTCTAGTCTGGATTTCTAACAGTGTAGCTGCTTGAAACAATAATCTTTATTCCCTTGTAATTAATTAATCAATTAATTGCTTCCTTGGATTTGTGTATTCCTCTCGTAAGTTCATCTCTGCTAGAGAATTACCAACATGTTTTAGCCTTTATTTGCCTTCTGTTGAAACCATCACCTCACTGTAGATTCGACTTGGTAAAAAGAAAGAAGAAAAAAAATTATTAAATTTGGGGAGTGAAGGAAAGTGATGTTCTGCTCGGAAGAGAATATATGAGTATGCGTAATTCTATCAGCTGTTAAATTTATGCCATTAGCCTCCTCAAGCATGCAATCAATGTCTTCTCCTTTTTATTTGTGCCACTTCCTAATCAAATAATCTACTATGTTATTAAATAGTATTTTTCATTTTTTTTAAGAATAATTTCAATTTTAGTTGTGTTATGAATAAAAATGTCAAGAAATCCCATTTTGGACGTATCTTAGTTAGCAGCCTTAAATGTCATTGCCTTTAAAAAGTAAGGAAAAAGCCATATGCTCCTAAATCACAGAAGTGTTTTTTGTCACTTTTGCTGAATGTGATTTCAAATTTTTCAGTATTTTCTTGTGATTTTTCTCAGCTTTAATAGGGAGAGTATTACATGCACTACTGGTTGATTTGTAAGTGAATCATTTTCCTATTACAGACGAACAGAGTCTGAAGTCACTGGCAGAAAAATTTATACATTCTCTGAAAAGTACACAGTATGACTTTTATGGCACTGATTCTTAAGAGATACTAATTATGCAGCTTTATTAACAAGTGAAATATGTATTTCTTTAATGATTTTTTTTTTTTTGGACATCCTCTTTTAGATACAGTAAGCTAAATCTTGATTGTAGATAAAGTGAAATGATATATTTTTAAGCCACAGGATATACAATTTCACACTGCTTTGAACAAAAATCCCTTCTAGAACATTGTCTATGTGTGCTTCTTTTTCACAGCATATATGTGTTCTTTTAGTCTATATAATACTGGATTTTTTCTCTCAATAAACCACAGCAAAATCTTTTTTCATGAAGTATAATTACTGATATATTCCACCATTTTTACAATACCTGATAACACAATCTAAGAGAAGATTAAATACCAACTTAAACAACTTGCATGGGACAAGTTATTTATTTTCTCAGATTTTTCTATGTAATCACATCTTCTCTGGTTTATAATGTACGTGAACAGTCTCTGGAGCACTGTTCGGCTACTTTTAGATGAAAGAGGTGTTTAGATGTAACAAATTTTTTTGTTGTGTGATGTAATCTGAATAACTAGTTGTACTCAAAGCAATTGCCAACCAAAATGCTAATGATTTGAGAATGTTCTTCTGTCTTTCGACTTCTGTCTTTTCTTTTCATGGGCTTGTTCCTGAAGTATCTTATGAGAGGAGAGGAGGGGGTGTTTCATGCGGTACTTGGAGCAGAAAGATACATACTTAGATGTGGATGTATACCCGTAAGTGCCTGCATTTGACCTACGTGTGTAAGCAATCATTGTAGTGGTAATGGGATTCATTTGCCTGATGGAGACATCTGGGGCCACTGGAGGTGCTGAAGCTGTCTCAGATACTTGCCTGCGACTTCACTTATGGGGGGTCCACATCTTTCTGGAGGTCAGGTGGGATAACCAACAGCACTTACAAGGGCACTAAACACTTAAGTGTCCAAGTCTTGCTCCAGGTTTCTTGTCAATCTGCAGTCAGTAGTGCCAAGAGAGCTATTCAGCTGAACAAGAGTAGGTGGCCAATTCAGGAAGATCTGAATAGCCCTTCTAACTGTGTTGGCTTTGGCCTTTATTAACTATATTGGGTGCTTAGGCAACCAGCTGATATGTGGGCATGTCTGTGCAGGCATTTAGGTTTAGAGGTCTTAATCTGAGAGATGAATTCCACCCTTAGCTTCCACTGAATTTGATGGCCTAGCACTCTTATAACTTCTCAGTTCTAAGCACCAAAAGAGCTAGCAATATTTATTAAGCATAGGTCTTGCTTGACCTTTCTGCAGAAACTGTGTGAAATGCCCTTCAGATTTCAAGTAAGTCTTAAAAAAAACTTGGGGAAAGAAAGTAATTATATTTGTTAAAATAAGGACTTGTCTATAGCTTTCTATTAGTAATTAAAACATTGGTAGTTGCTTGGTGTTACTAGTCATAAATTTTCATAACGTGATATGGTTCATTTTTAGGAAGTAAAAAAGAAGTAAAAAGTATCCTACAGGTGATTTTTTTCTGTGATTGTCCAGTAACAATTGTTTGTACTTTTATTAAGCATCTGTCCCTGGCTTCCAGCAAAGATAAAATAAATGGGTAGGCAGTTGATTTGAATTCACTGAAAAAAACAGTTTTATCCTTGCTGTAGCATTTGAAAATTTTACATCACTTATCACTGTCAGTATTATAACATCATCCCTTTGACAGCAATTAGAGCTATAACAATAAATTTCTGTTTTCAATTTCTTTTAGAACAGTCACAATTCAGATTGCTATTAATATAGACTGAAGGTTGTGATCTAGATTCAAACTTGTTAAAAACATTTCTTCACTTTTGGGATAAAAATTAAACTGCATTAAATTCTGTCAATATAAAATCTGGCAGAGAAACATCCTAAATTGCTGATTTTAGATACATGAAAATGCAAAAATCTGTTCTAAATTTTTTATATATTATATGAAGTAACAAAACCAGTATATGGATTTAATAACAACCATTGATACATATCAATTATTTTAGATTAAATGAGACCTGTGCTTTTTGTAATGTCAATAACAAGATGCCATTTCATTGTCCTAATGTTTCTATTATTTCAGTATTTTAACATCCTAAATTTATTTTGAAATGCCCCTCAATCACATTTCTTATTTCAGACTCTTACTTGAGTTCTGTAGTTCATCTTTCTATACTAGAATACACAGAAGATTGAGGCACTACTCTGGTAATAAGCCTATGCAATTTGATATATTCTCTGACCCTTAGGGGACACATCATTGCTCTGCAGAAAATACTTCCATGCTGTGCGTTGTTCCTCCCATTGCTCTTCTGGTTTGTGCGAAATCAGAAGCAGATGATAAAGATCAAATTAACTACGTGTTTATTAAAGTATGGGACATCATTAAAGTTGAGGCTGAGGTGGCCTCTTGTTTTTCTGCCAAGCTCAGTGGTAGCCCAATACAATTTTCCATTGAAGTCATTGAAAAGACTTGACTTCACCTGGAACTGTTTGCAATTGTCAAATGTATCTAGTGGTATACAGAGATTTTTTTCTTTTGCTCTACAACTACTTGCTACTTTCCTGACGTGTTGATTCCCTCTGGCCTGTACTACAAACCACAATGCAAATCCGTATAATCAGTATTCCTGATTAATTTCTATAGATGAAATCACAGTCTCCTCTCAGAAATGCACTTGATCAGGATTAGGATATGAATTCACTGTTTTCCTCTGCCTTAGGGAGTTTGCACCCATTTCCTTAATCACAATCCTAGTAAAGTATTGGGAGGAGGTTCTTAGCTTTTCCTCCAGGAAAGCGTTATGCTTTGCATGGAATAATTGAACGTTCACTGACCTAGAGTTCACGAGAGTGAAGGGAACACTGCATTGTAGCCTCATAGGTGAGTGGTCCTCAGGAGTTTGATCACTCATGTCCAAGTCCTTCCTTCATTGTATATTTAACGTAAATTAGTGACCTGTTCACTAGAGGAAGAATTGAAAGTGGGGTCTTCCCTTTGCTGGTTAAGAACAGTAGCTACAGCACTCACTGTGTGAGTCCAGTCCTTTCTGATTGACTTCAGTAATTTTTGTACTTTTAGGGGATTAATTTGATTTATCTGACAAAAGTGTAATTTCTTCTACTGTCTCATAATGTGTGCTAGCATGAATGAGTCTTCAGAGGTTTGGGTAGGAACCATATCATCCGTGTTTCATAGGCAGTGCACTTGGCTTGTTTATTTTTCAGTTGCAAGGAAGGTCAAAAAGTAATGAATAAATGTCAAGAAAGATCACTTATGAGAAGTGGATGCTCTGCATAATAAACATTAGCACATGTTTAACAAAAAATTTCCTCCGGTAGAAGTCATTCCCATATTAATTTAATCCTGCTGTCTAAGATAATACAATCTCTTTGAAACAGTCTTGATTCTTAGTGCACAGGGACCTTTTCTGGATCAGAGGCCAAATTTCCATTACCTGATGAGCTAATCTGACGTGACAGCCTCATATGCAGATGGGGAATCTCTTGTCAATAGTTTTCTTCAGAGACAAAGAGAGACAAATGTCTATATTCATTCTCTCACTTCATGCATGAGTAACATTACCTTTCTGTCTCCCTTTCACTCTATCTTTATTCAGGTAGTCATTGAGAATTTAAATATAAGCTTTTGTGTTTCCGAGTTAGTTTAGGCATGCAAAGCTATTTACAGAAGACTGGCATCCTTCTCTGTTTGTTTAAGTACAGTATGTATTTTGACATGTAAATTTACGTGAGGCATATTTAATCAGTCACAACAGTATGCTAATTGGATTCCTGTATGAACTGCATAAAAACAGCATTTTAAAAAAAATTACAAAGGGAACTTATTACCAGCTGAGACACTTTCTAATCAGTATTATGCGTCATCAGAATACACAAAGACAAGAGTGATAGATTTTCAGGACTTTTGTAACCAGTAAAGAAAATACAAACTAAAGAATAAAAATTCTTTCTCCAAAGGAGCAGCCTGAAAGTTAGAAAACAGTAACTGAAATCCATAAATGTGAATGCCAAAAATCTATGTAATGCCTCTGCAGGTTTTGGATGTTGTTCACCGACATAATTTGTGTTCTGATAAGGTTATAGGTTGATCTTGTCTCCAAAAGAGCAGTGACATTTAGATTTCAGCTCTGTCTGCCCTGGGGATTAGCTGAAGTATTTTGAATATAGCTTTTTTTAATATATATTTTTATAAGCAAATCTCTAACTTGTTCAGGTGCATGTGGTTCACTTTCAAGAAAAAGCAGATCATGCCAGTGTAAAGCAGTACTATATGTGCATATGTATAAACCTACAACACTTTCCCATTCCTGTTCTGATGCCTGAATTTCCTTGGTAATGAAATTTTTAGACCTGATAGTCTTTATATATTTTTTTTTTGAAGGTACTCTGGGATATGTTCTTTGGTGATCACGTCAGACTACTTCTCGTTCTAATTTCACTCCTGTGAACAGCTATACTTATGTATTTTTTAGCATACCACAAGGTCAGAATACATTTAGCACACTTAGGTTCCCTGACAGGTTCACTACTCATTTCAGAGCTTCACTGAAAATAATCTTAGTTTCTAATATATTACTTAGATTTTGACTGCACAAGAAACAGACAATTACAAACATAGGTCAGGCCATAGGATCTCAAAATTAAGGGATTTACCTTTGAAGGGAAAGGTAAGCCTTTTACCTGAATTTAGTCAAAGCAGAGAGTGGGGAAGCAGTGAAAATGATGCAAAATGTTTAAAGGATGAGCTGGAAGCACCTATGGGCATTAGCCAGTGGGGAAATATGGACAGAGTATGCCAGTTTTCTTTCCTCAATAGAGTGTAGTTTCCTGGCTAGAACTGAATATTAGCTTTACTGAGGATCGTGGGAACAGAGCTCTTTCTGGAGATAAACAGAAGGGCAGAAGCAAGAAAACATGATTCTTCCCCAAGAAGTGGGTTACTCGAGAGCCCACACATATCATACCTCAGGGAGACCAGAAACCACAGTTCTCCCAGCCTTGAAGCTGACTCTGAAGAACAGTCTGCTGGGCATTTACAGGTGGAAAGAAGGGGAAAGGAAGAGGACTTTCACCAAGGGTAAATCATGCCTGACCAATCTGATAGCTTTCTATGATGACATGACTGGCTGGGTAGATGAAGGGAGAGCCGCAGATGCTGTCTACCTGGACTTCAGCAAGGCTTTTGAAACTGTCTCCCATAACATTCTCTTAGGAAAGCTCAGGAAGTGTGGGCTGGATGAGTGGTCAGTGAGGTGGATTGAGAACTGGCTGAATGGCAGAACTCAGAGGGTTGTCATCAGCGGCGCTGAGTCTAGTTGGAGGCCGGTA
>Ga0065711_1026403_pt1 | contig 73200 bp, 39 predicted proteins | sample Hoacrofraction12_FD_59098 | JGI IMG/M metagenome (GOLD analysis project Ga0065711, IMG submission 59098) | Hoatzin crop microbial communities from Cojedes, Venezuela - Epithelial fraction 12 v2 (version 2) | ecosystem: Host-associated > Birds > Digestive system > Esophagus > Crop | place... | reverse complement strand
TCCCTAGGCAGCCTGTTCCAGTGCTTCGTCACCCTCAGAGGGAAGAAGTTCTTCCTCATGTTCAGACGGAACTTCCTGGGCCTCAGTTTGTGCCCATTGCCCCTTGTCCTGTCACTGGGCACCACTGAAAAGAGCTTGGCCCCATCCTCCTGACACCCACCCTTCAGATATTTATAACCATTTGAAACCTCTGACTCTGAAGGTCGCAAGTCCCATCCCATGGCCATGACCTGGATATCAAGGTTCTTCTGTCCTTGATTGATGTGCTTCATACCATGCCCCAGAGCTGGGGCATCAGCAAACCCCATTTCCTTAACCCTGACCCAACCAACCTCACGAGTCATTCCCCAGCCTGGAAATGCACACTGGCTGCTGGCCCCCAAACTCGGGTGGATTTCCCCAGTCCTGGGGCCACTGGGTTTCCATAGCATCAGGTTCCTTGGTTTCTGCAACGGGTTGTTGATGCAAAGATATTTTTGACAGAACATGAAGGGCTCCATCAGACGTAATTACAGGCTCTTGGCTATGATGTGGTTCCTGATTTATGTGGGGAAGTGTGAGACAAACCAGGACCTTGTGACGGCCTGAAAATGCTTGACTAGAACCAGTCAGGAAATGCTTTGTTTTCTTGTTGCAAAATTTGAGGAAAGTAATAAACACTTCTATTTTTTATAGACATAATTTAGTGAAGAACATTTCCTGGGAAATTGTGAGGACTTTTTTTGTTGTTTAGGAGAATCCCATGAAAATGTAAAATCAAAATCTGCTCTGGGAAACCTGATTTAAAATTGGAAGACTTTTTGAAGTAATCTATTTCCTTGAAGAGATTTTAAGCTTAGTACCAAATCCAATTTTCTGTTGAGAGAAAAATATTGTCAATTGTTCTGGATTTTGGGGTAGCTCTTCAGTTCCCCTGGGGTGGAATAGTACAAAGTAATCTTAATGGCTATCTGAAAAATGAACTGAGAACTTCCTCAGGACCAGCAGGTCACCTGGCCAAGAAATCGAGGAGATAAGTCTGGAGCAGGAGACTGCTGATTCCTGGTGGGGAAAATGGTGTCTCAGAGACTGTTTTTGTAGCTTGTTGTTATGCTCTGTGTGGCAAAACTCCACACTGATGAATTGCAACTTAAATATGCCCCCAGTGGATGACTGCTAAGTGTGGAAAATATTTATATTTTCCAAATAATTTCAAAAAAAACAACCCCTGGCTAATGAAAAAGAAATACTTATCATCGAATCCCCTCAGTCCTGTTAAGTGTTCCTGCTCCAGGAATATCATGATCTGCGCAAGGACACGGTCCTTGTAAGAAATAGAATAAAGTGCCTGCGTGCTGCTAGTGACCTCAGTGGGAATTCCTGGTTGCTGGAAAAATATTGGTCTGTGCCTCTGGGGCAGGCTGTTATGTGCCCAGCCTGCTCTTCTGACACAGTACTAATGGTTGTTTGTAAGCACTTCCAGCCTTGGTGGCATAGAGGATGCAGAACCATGTCAGATATTAATTACACTGTAAATAAATACAGAGATAGAAACTCTATTTTTGTGACTAGCCAGGTAGTGGATATTTACTCTGGTTTTCCCAGTACTGCTTTTCATCCTGGTTTCATGGCATCAGTAAGGGCATTCATTAAGTGATTTTGCAGGCTCCTTGCAAGCTGAATTCTCTTCTAAGATGCAGCTACTAATGTAGCTTATAAAGTAAGCATATAAAGCGGATTATTTTCCATAAAAGAACATTTGGAGCATTCCTACATTTCCAAAGACTTTCCAAAACTCATATTTGCCCTCACACAGATAATGTGTGTGGATGAAATGAAACATGATTATATGCTGTTGCAGGTAGAGCATGCATATTCACACCTACTTTATGGCATAGATTTTTATAGCTGTTAAATTTCCTTTTCATTATATTTGATTTGCTCAGATGAAAGCTTGTTTTATCAAAACTAATTACACGGTATGTATTTAATGTTCTGTCCCTAAGGTTTTCATAGTAATAAAATTGATTGTTACTGATTAAAATGATTCTATTACATCAGCTTAATGTCACTTGAGGTGAATGTGTTATTAGAAAAATCGCCATTAAAAATGTTGAATAGAAAACACAGAAGCAAAGATTAAATAATCAGGAAAGATTTTTTTGAATGAGCACTTTTTTAAAAAATTGATCATGATCAAGAATTTGAAAATATTTCACTTGGCAGGGAGAGCTATCTGAGTCGTACACAAAATCTTATTGTTGTTACTGCTTATATACAACTCATTGGATTATTATTCTCTAGCTCCTAGGTAAATGTTCAATATCTAACCCTAGAAAACAGACTTTGTCTTAATTTCTCGTGTCATTACAAGCCTGCCATGTAAAGCTAAAACTGTCCATAGGGTGGCAAAAATGAAGCCGATATTTGAGAAAAAAAATCTACCTAATGATGAGGAACCTTTATTTCTCTGTCAGAGTAAACAAGGGAGGTAATTAGGGTTTATTCTAGGGGGAGAAAGGGCAGGGTACAGCCGTGGGCTCTGCCACAGTTGTTGGAAAGGTCTGGCAATGGCAGCGGGAGCCATCTGTGGCTCCCTGGGCTGGGACAGAGGGCAGCGGGAGCGAAGAGGGTAGGCGCAGGGAATGCATCATGTTTGAATGTGGAGAGAGACCGCTGAGAAGGAGGAAGAAATACAGAAATTAAGAAAGGACAAGTCAAAAAAAGGGAGATACAAGACTGAGAGAAAGAAGAGACCTTAAATAACAAGTCAGTATAATCTGGTCATTTTTAAGGGGAGAAATCAAGCTCTGGGGCTTCCTCCACTCTTTTTTAGGTTAGAAGATACGGAGGTCACAACTATTCTCTTTGCTTCTTTGCTATTACAGTGCAGCTCTTTCAGAACTGTTCATGGCTGCACTTTCAGTGAGGCAGTACCCTCATGATAGTTAGTACTTTTTCTTGAATCCCAGCTTCCTGGAGTCATGTGACCAGCTGAGAGTCTGTTTTCTCTCTCTCTCTCAGAACCTGGAAATGTGAGTAGTATTTATCTACTCAATAGAGAAGTGAGAGGAACTAGAAGGATGTCACTTTATAAAATCTGCATGATTTTTAAGCTGCTCCTATAGGTTAGTGTCTCACTTCAGAGCAGCTACCCATAGCTTTCCCCATCCTGACCTGTGATGGAATTTTCAACAAACTGAGACTATCATCTGTGTCTCCTCTTTCCCTGATCTCTGACAATGTTATCAATAATTCCATATTCTTTTTTTCAGAGGCAGCTGCTGAATATTAGTACTTGATGTCATTTGCAGCTCACTGTCTTTTGCAAGGAGGCCAAAATGTCCCACTTAATTTTGACTTAAACTAAACACTTTCAGAAGAGCTGAATTCAGCTGTATGGTTAAAACTGAATTTTGAAGAAGGGGCAGAAATTTTTCCTTTATTATGAGGCTTTGAAACATGCCAGAGTTGGAATGTGTTCTGCAAACCATGGCTGAGAAGTGGCATGATGCAACACCAGAAGAAAAGTTTGGGAGGTCTGTGGGAGGAAGAAGGGAGAAAGAAAAGTCCTGAAAACTGGAATCTTACAGAGGAAATCCATAAATTTCTAGTAACAATGAAAGAATAACTACCAAAGTGGGCCATGTGTCTTTGAGATTTCAGTGACATTTTCCTAGGAACAGTAAATTCATCCATCCATAAACTACATAGGAAACACTCTGGACAAAAGTTATTTTAGATATAAAAAGGCATTTTCTTGAGCTTAGTAATTCTGTAGGAGATGATGACCAAAGATTGGGGAGTGAGTGTCTTAACCCTAATATTTTGAGATGACAACTGCTGCACAATATACACAAGGAAGGAATAAACTTAACCCAAAGGAATATGAATACTTTTAAAAAACTTTTAAATAGTGTGTGCACTTTTATTTCCTTCCAAAGTCAGTTTTAATCCATCCTTCACATTCCATTAAGTTGACAATATTGTTTAATTACCAGAAAGGAGAGCTTTGTAACCATGGAGAGAATGATTCTTGTTATTTGCCAAGAAAGAGTGGCTGGGTATTAGGCCCTTGAGGGCAGGAAGACAGATGAGGAAACAGAAGAATCTGAGGCATCCTAGCTTGTAAAGTGTGTGTGCAAAGAGATACTATTGCATCTTTTCTGTAGCTGAGTCACAGCCAATCCCAGTAAAATAGGTATTTTTATTCTACAGGTTACTTCTGACTTTCTATTTTGTACTTATATCACTCAAGAATATAAAAAGGCTACAAAATGATGATGGAATAGGATTTTTGGGATTCTCTGTGTCAAACTAACCCCTCTTCTGAAGGGGCATCTGTTTAGTCCTAGAGGAACTTTGCTCTTCGAAGCAGTCCTTAGAGGGCCAGAAGTTGGTAGGAAACCTGCCATGTTTGTCCACAGCTAAAGGACAATGTTTCAGGACAGGTATGTGTGTACATTTCACTGAGACCCAAACTAGAATGGGATGTTTATTTACTGAAAAATTAAATTTCAAGGAAACTAGAAGTGCTGTCAGTCAGCACTAGATTCAGTCTCTTGCACTTTCAGGTTAAAAAGGAATCAGAAGAGAACTCTTCTTAGGTTAAATGTTTCATTTTTAAATTAAACCATTGAACATTGTGATTCACCATGGTATCTTGCGGTAAATTGTAGCAAAATCTAAATTTAAAATAATGTTGGAAAGAAATCCTTTGTTTAAGGCTGAAAGAAATATTTTAAATAACCTATTTCACTGAGACATTCAAACACTTTCATATTAGATCAGCCTGAAACCACTGCAGTTTGGCCAGGAAATGTGAAGTCCGGCATTTACATAATTCCACCCAAAACACAGCTTTGGTATTGGGCAGCAGGACCTGATGATCAACAGCTGCCTGAATCTCCAGGTCTTAGCTTTTTGAGAGGAGCCTGGACCACGCAAACTTCCTCTCTTTTTCTGATTCATGTCACCAGATGATAAAAGGGTGCAGGGAGAAAAGGGACATACAGGTGTTTTGAGAATATTCATACCATCTATAGGCTGCTAATAAAGGTACCTAGCTCGTGAGCCTAGACAGGTTATATATTCCATGCAGAGAGGTAAACTCCTCATTTAGCTCTTAAATCATCTCTGAAGTCTCCACTGACTGTAAAGCAGCCTAAGCAAGGCACTCAGATTGGCTACCTAGAAGTAGGAGTTATGGATGCCTCCTTTGGATTCCTCAAAAGACTGTATTTGGGAGTTTCAGATAATATTTTCAATGTTTAACAGGCAGTGGCTCAGCTACAATCTGGGAGGAACTGGCATGTTGTTTTCCAACAACATCTGGCAATACAACCTGTGGGAGGACCACAGTGTCTTGTTGCATGTTTCACAGTTTACTGAATTTAAGCATCTTGGAGTGTTCAAACCTGGGATACATGTGTAATATCCAGTGAAACAATAGTTATTCTTGTGTTTACAGATTTCGGGAAAACAGACAAGAAGAGAGAGCTGGGAAGGGGGAAGGCCGGCTGCTAGCAGTAACTGCCAGCTGTGTGTGTGCAGGAAAGGGCGAGAACCTGGTGCCTTTATGAAAACCTGCGTTTAGAGCTGTTAAATAAGGGGGAGAGGCAGGAAGTGAAAGGAGTGGCTCCAGCAATTCTTAGCTGCATGTTTATAGCAAAAAAAGGGTAATTTTAACCACAGATTAAACTGCAGCAAAGTGGAGCTAATTATAGTTGGCTGCCAGTCTGTTACATTTACCATGTACCCACCCATTACAGTAGGTAGCTGGAGTTGTAAGAGCAGAGTATATCTCTTTTTCTTTTCTTTACATAGAATTTCCACTAATGAAGATGCTGCCGAAGAGTCTGCCTAAAAGTGAAATGTTAGCTCCTCAGCTGATGTAAATCACTGTAATCCCATTGAAGTCAACACTGAAGATTTAACATCATGCTAATTGAAGTCAATGGAGCTAGGCTGATATATACCAGCTGAGGTAAATTCCCCAGTGCATTCTCTCTAGCTCTTAGGAGTGTTTGGAGCCAGCGCTCTGGTTGGAGTCACGGAGAGGCCCCAGCTGTGCAGTTCAAACTAGGCTCCTTATTTAGAGCTGACCTTTCCTAAGTTTCAGTTATGGTGTTAAGACTGGTGATTTCAGTTCAGGTTTATCCCTACACTTAATTTGTGGGGTTTTTTTCATCTTTCTGGCCCTTGTGGTAGCATTCCCTTGTGCTTGCAGATTTTTACTTTTTGGCCTGTGTTATCTAATTAGGTCTGATATATTTAGCTGTCACAGAGTACAACAATCTGTAGCTAGGCTTCTGTTATTATTGATGGTAATATTGTACGGAAGAAGGATCCCCAGATGGTGTTAAACATAGTCTTATGAGTTCCTTTTCTGGTGTGTAAGCAAGTGCTCAGTCTACGGAAGACCTGCTGTCTGATTTAGTCTCTTCATTATGCAGTGATCTTTGAGCAAAGCTCTAGCAAATCGTGAATGTTCTCTTCTCATTCTCTATAGCAGACAACAATTCATAGGACATTGTATTTTGGGGGGAAGAAGAATTTGAGTTTAGGGTGGGATTCTGGAGGAGGAACTTTGCTTGAGGGTATGTGTAGTGGTCTTCCTTCTAAGATATGTCCAGATAGTTCAAACTATTTAGCCTTTTGATTTTTCTACCAATGAGATTTCAATTCCTCCTGTGTATTGGGAAAATGCTGCTACCAGCCGGTGAAGCAAAAGCCAGATTACATATATTTTCTTCAATGGAGCCATTAGAGTGTGTGGAGTTGTACAGATGAATTGCTGTAAAACAACAAAGCCAGCTTCTAGTGATGCAGAGGTATAATCTAAGCATCAAACAGTCTCTTTGCAGATGGTATAAATGATGTCAGGGATGGCAGGGCTTCTTTTTCACAGCTTGTGTGCTGGCTGGCTGTGGGTTGGTCCTGTCTATTATTCTTGTGAGTTCTGGCAAAATAGGTATGGTGTAGATAGCTCCACCAGGATAAAACACTAGCCTAGAGAAAAGAAGACTCATTTAGGGTAAAGTGAGTAGTTAAACGTGTACTGTTACGTTGTAGAGAATCTCAAACCTGGATGCTTCTGGAGTGAATATTTTAATCAGTAGGCTTTTACTTGAAAAACATGTGAACCGCAATGACTGTATACACCTTTGGCCCTCTTTGAAGAAGGCAACACGAAGAATGAGACTCCAGCAAAACCTTTAATGAAGATAAGGAAGTGCACAATGACTTCTGGGCTGGGTGTAAAGGACACCCAAATCACAGTTTTAGGCACATGCAGAAATTAGCAACTCAATTTAGACATCTGAGACTGCTGTTATATGTAGCTTTTAGTCTTCGGATGTTGTGGAAATAATTGAACTTCCAACATCCTGTGCAGTGGTGTGTGCAGTAAGGACAGTTTTGAGGCTTGCATTAAATGCGCTCACAAACAGATACAAATGCATTAGACCGTGGCATAGATTTAGGTTTCTGCCTTTTTGTGCAGTAGGTGAGAATTTTGCTGTGGATTTAGAGTCACATGCAGGAAGTGTTCTGTGTCACCGCTGCCCGTATTTTTAGACTTTCTTTCAGGACATAAATACTAAGGACCTCACAGCAGTTGATTCGAAGAGCTCCTGCTGTGGAGTGCCTTGCATTGCTAATGAGGCCCTATGTGATCTCTTATCGCTGGAGGGGCTGCCAGTTGCCACTAGGAAGAGGCCTAGAGAACTGATGAGGGACATAAGGCTTGTGAGAAGCAGTGAGAACAGTAGCTCCACAAGAAATTTTGGGTTTAGTGGGCACTGTTTTCCAGATGGACAATACTGCTGTGAGCAGCTGCAGATGAGATCTTCAAAGCGAGTATGGGAACTGGAGACGAGGGGAAGGGACGAGAAAATTCTGTGAGCTGCTAAGACAGTGAGAGAAGCCAGTCATTAAAGTACTATAATGGTTGAAAGCACGGCAAGATATCCTCCCTAAAAATGTGACAAATGTTTTCTTCTTTGCTGCTTGGGGTAATTCCTGCTCTGCTACATTCTGACGTTTCTTCTCTCCTTGGGGCACAGTAGGCATCCTGCAGAGACATTCTCTTGCTGCTGCTTTTGGTGCTACCAGAGGGCCTGGCTCTGTCTGCTGAGATCCTTGAGAAAGCTCCTATGGCCTCCCATCAGTGTAGGACTGACTCCTGGAAATGGTATTCCAGCATAGAAATTGGGCTGGCATCTTACTAACCAGCTAAGAACTGAGTTTTGTTAGGCTGAACACAGGTTATCTGAAAGCTAAAGGATTTACATGGTGTTCCTGATGTTAGATGGTTTTTAGAAATTTCATTTTACATGGCAGAATGTTACCAGCAGCAAAAACAGTCTTCATTGTCCTGAGCCCCTACTGCAAAAGCAGAGAGCCAGCCGTGGATGCATAGAAGAGGACTGCATTGCATAAAACTGCGTGTCAGACTGAAGGGGATACTATTTTCCCACAGAGACTTGCAGTCAGTTTTGCCTCTGACAGGGTAAAATGAGAAGCAATAAGCAGATGGCTGCTCTTGGACTCAAGGCACTTAGAAGCCATTAGGATACATCTTTGTGGCAGGACAAAGCACTGTGCATATACCAACCCTGTCTGTGAATGAGCGAGGGTAGTACAGTGCACCTTCAGGACGCCATTATGTCAGGGGCTGTGTTAATCAGCCTAACCCACACCTCATCGATGCAAATAGGTGTTGATGAATAATGTGCAGCTGATCACTAGTTTTAGCAGCATACTGAACTCTAGAGTCTTCTGCCGTGTTTCATGTTGGATTATGACATTATGAAGCCTGCTACGCAGTGCTGCAGGCCAGCAGCATGTGTCTGTATGGGCAAACTTGCAGATAGCTCAGGACCTTTGATGTGAGCTGGTACCAGCTGGAGAAGATACTGGTCCTCTGTCGCTTGGGCTGGCAGATAACACCTCCCAGTAAGGGAGTCTGCTTATGTATTGTATGATCTTACCCTTGACTGTATAAAGCCACTCATAGGAGCTATACAGACCTTACAGTCTGTAGGGAGAGAGACGGCCAGTTTTGAGGTTTATCCAGCAAGACTAGGAGAGGCTGATACTGTTGGGAAGAGACTTAGCCTCACTGGCACAGCTGGTGCCTGACAAAACCCCAGGCTAGCAGATCTAGCGTCTTACGATATGAAAGTTTCCCCTGTGTTGGCCTGTTTGGAAAAGTTCTAGGAAGAGGGACAGCATTAAGTCTGTCTTCTATCTTAACCGTGTGTGTTGTGGGAAAAAGAGAAGTGTCTGCAAAGCCTGTTCTGTTTGCCCTGGGTTTGTTCTCCCACTGTGTTGTGACAGCCTGGAGACTTGGAGGCTTGATTACGAAGAATCTGATGGTTTCTTTGAGAGGCTGGAGTATGGTTCTGTATTGAAGGAACTCAAAGCTTCCAGCTGGAAGAAATATGCCCAAAGCTGTGCTTTGCTGCAGCCCTTTCTGCCTCCATCCCTGCTCTTACAGTCCACAGATGGGTAAGCAAGTTATGTCTGCGGTCTAACTGGGAGAGCTGTCTGAAACAGCTAGCTTCGTAGTCTTCCGCAGAAACAAAATAAAGTATATGAACATCTATTGTCCTGTTGTAAAATTTTCAGATCAACTGTGATTTTGCTCTGAGCTTTCTCTGATCCAGTCTGTGCTAGGAACAGTGGCTAGCTACAAAACACCTGAGTGGATGTCAAGTGCTCATTACCCATCAAACCTGAACACTTCTCTCCATTTCTTCTTTAGTTGATTTGAAAATTAAAGGGAGGACTTGATGTAAACCTGTCTGATTTCTGGGCAGTTGTTAGCAAAAATGCAGGATGAAAACCCTGATCTCCGTTATGCAGCAGGCCTCCATTCTCTTGTCCTTCCTTATGTGGCAAGACATGAGTTTCCTTGCATTGTTGACCCACTCAGATTAGTGGAGAAAGGTAGTAGTTAACCCAGCATGGGCCTTGTTTTCAGAACAGATTTATTTTGTTGATAGAGTTCTATTCACTTTCATCTGTAGAGAAACCTCTAGCTTGAGATCATTTAGGTTTGGTGAACCTTCTTGCTCAGGCTCGGGCAAAGCCTGGCCAGTGCAAAGGCTCTCTGTGGCTCCAGCAACAGTGGACTGGGACTAACGTCCTCTTTAGCAGAGCCAAAAAGTGCCTAGGATCATATGAGCTCTACTGGAGCGGCTGTCCTCACCCAGGTGGGCATGGTCATCACCTGAAAACACTCCTAAGAGATGGTGAAAACATCTCCTGTCTTCATCTTGGCCGGTCCAGAAAGGTGCCATGTTTCCGTAGAGATGAAACCACCTCAAAGTTTCTGCTTCTGTTCTCCGTGCCTGCTGGATGTGGTGGATTAGATGCAGGTGAAAAATTCTCGCAGTTCCCTCTTGTGCATCCAGTCCCATGCTCAGGCACAACTAAAATCTGTGCCAAGAGGCAGTTCAGGTTAGGAAAGGGATATTCCATTTTTCTCTACCTCTGCTTCTTGTCACATTTTGTTAAACGAGGTCATGTAGCATGTAATGAAGACATCTGTTCGTTTTGTAGGAAACTGTGAAAAAGTGCATGCGTTTGCCTTGTGCCATCTGTTGCCATTCTGATAAACAGTTGAAAGCTCTGGCAAACACAAACAAAAACAGTGTGCTTTGGTGCTAACAGCACCATTTTCTTTCTTGGTGCGCTGTATTTGAGCCTTTCCTTGCGATGCGTTAAATATTTGAGGCTCCGGTCTGCTGTAAGGGGATCTGATGCTTGGTGAATATTGTAGTTCTGCTTCTGTCTGTGTCCCTCCCCTGAACTCGAGACATTAAGGAGAAGCAGGAGCTCCTGAGCTGCTGGAATGATGTGAAAAACTGCCTGTGCCACCTGGACGGCTCAACTTTCCCCCTCCAAATTTTGTGCCTCTGAGTGGAAACTTGGCTGAATCAAGGAAACGATTCGGGAATATACTACTGATCAGGAGGGATTTAGATGTATTATACAGGATTATTATTTTTCCAGAAGTCTGTCTTGTGAGCAAAGGTTCTGTGTTACAGAATGTGTTGAAAATAAGTAGCGTATAATGGATTTCTGGAGACTCTGTGAAAATGAAGCACTATTACTGTAAGGAAAGACAAAAAAGGGGCACTTTTTGGAGGCTCCTGCTGTCAGAGAAACACAAATAAGACAATGCTGGAGAGGAGGGTATGGTGGCCAATTAAAAGCAGACAGTGGAGAAAGAGCATGTACAAACTTTTGAATATGGCTTTCAATGCAAAAACATGCAGCAAATTCAAAATATTACTATATAAACATCCTTTTTTTTTTTTTAAGACCAGAGGTGCTTGCACAGCAGTCTTTAGCATGTGTTACTTTGCATATACCAGAGTGAATCTACAGAAATACTTTCTGTGAAAGGGAAAAAAGACCTCTGTTAACTCCTTATGCTACATACTTACTAAATATAGTGTTTTCTAGCGACGATGCTCTTCTGCTGGCAATGTAGACTGTGCCACTTAATAGCTAAATTACTTTTTGTAGCTTTCTGCCTGAGTTGCATATGAAGTGGGCTATGCTGCAGGTTAAAAACAAAATGTACTGTTCTAACAATTATTAAAATTCATGTCTTATGAACTGCTTTTTGCAAAGAGGCTTCATGCGGAATATCTAAGCCGATATCGCAGTCTTCTTGGAGCTGTTCTGAAAAGGAAAAGAGTATGAGTACACAGTGGTAAAAATATAAAGAAGCAAGGAAAAGATCATAGGAGAAATAACAGATCTTCTTTTGAGACAGGCCATGGAAATGTGAAATTAAAAAGTACTCTAATGCATACTGACAGAGAGTGGAGACACAATTCACATTGCAACTGTAGCTGTTCATAACCCAAGCATAGGTTTTTTTAGTAGCATTTCCTTAGGAAGCCAGGCTTATGAGCACAGGGGGCATGCTTGTGCATGTATACACATGCATTTGCCTGTGCACTGTCCTTATGACTTCTAAATCTATTGGTCTCTTCTAACCAAGTTTGACAGGGAGATGGTAGTTTACGTCCTGACAGGTTTCCTGAGAGTGGATGGGGAGGGGAGGCAGTTTGACTCCATCCCTTTTTAGGCATGGAAGGAATTAACATGGATAGAGACTAGAATAACACCCCAGCTACTGGAAAACCTTGAGAGGGAAGATCAAGCACCTTGTTAGACACAGGAGAACCTGGCTGCAAGGCACCAAATCATAGGAAAACAGGTTTCAACAGTTCCACTGCTAATGGAACAACTTTTGAGGAGATGTGACTTCTGTAAAAGCTTCTTTTTGGCAATTTCAGCAGACTCTCCTCCCCTGGGGACCAGGTGGGGAAGAGAACATGAAGCACAGACACAGCAGTGGGTTACACCAGCTTTTGGGAGCAGAGCTTGAAGGAGCTGGAGTTTCTATTTCTGAGAAGATGTTCTAACTTTTGGGGGGAGGGGTAACAAACTAGACAAGCATGAGTAATGTCCTTCGTGGGTACATATATCAGACTATCTTAATTTTTATTTTAGCTTCATAGTGGTTTTTAATTATATGAAAAAATGCCCAATTTTCATTCTGACCAATATTTTGAGAGTCAAAATGCCATTGAAATTATTTTCTTCAGAAAAATTCTTGATAGAACTGTATGTTCCTGCAAAAGGTTAGTTTTTATGAAACATTTTTTTTGTTAAAAAAAAAAAAAGAACGTGATCAGAGTTTATTGCTTGAGGTCTGACCAATTTCAGTATCAAATGACAAATCAATCTGTACCATTACAGCTCCAACAGGGATTAGGTCACAGTAAAGCTTATGAGTACTCAAGACTTAATTAGCTCACTGAAATCAGCGTGAATCTATATCGACTTGGTAAGTCTTGAATCAAACTCTGAAGGCTTGATGAGCAGCAGGACTCTGTTGTGGTACCTAAATTTCAAGAATGTCTCCCCAGCTGAGGCTCACTGTCATGACGCCCTCCTGGAGACTGGGAAGGGTCAGCTGCTGTTCTCAGAGTCATCAGAAGATGTGCCATCCTTTCCCTTTTTTCCTCCCTGCACCCCCTATTATTTAGTAACAGTTTTAGGGCCTGGATCTGAGATACAATTCAAAACATGCCTCTACCTGGGGGACAGGGAACCCTCATTTCCCACTGGAACCACTAGGTTTGGAGATTCTTCTTGGCACTTCTCTTAGAGCTCTTCTGTTTTGCATGGGAATAATTACATTGACACTGTCACAGAGAGTAACTCTGGAGACTTAAGGTAGGGGCACTCGTAGGTCTATAACCTCTTTTGTAGACTGCTTGATAAACAGGGTAGTAGTATCTTTGTGTGAGGCAGGAACTCCTGGCTTTGGCTGAACTCCAGCATTGCCACCTCTCTTCTGTGATGGTCCTACCTGAGGGACCAAACAAGGGTATGTGAGGTTTCCATGCTTTCAGCTGGGTCAAAGAGACTTTATAGTTTCTTGTTGTTTGACCTTGTCCAGGGACAGATTGCCCTGATACATTCCTGCACGTTTAGATGAAGGAGATATGAGTTGCAAGCTGTGTGGCTGTATTTCTGTAACTGAGCTTTGATAAGAGACTTTAGAAGAAGCCCAGGCTCTGAGAAAGCACAGGACGTTGAATCCTGTCTTTCCACATTCCAGCCAAACACGCTTATCACTAGGCTAGAAGTTAAAACTGGAAAGTGTAGACCTTCCGTATTTTGGCTAGGATCTGGTGCAGGTCTGTTATTTGCTTTACTTCTCAAATGTTTCCTTAACTGAGGAATTCTTTCATACAATTTAAAAAAGTATAATGAAAATCACAAGTTGTTTTTTACACTGTTGCCTGACTGGGTTTTTATTTGTCCCCATTTTACTTGTGACACTGCTCACGTGTGTGAGACTACCTGGTTTTGTTCAGTGAATTTTCAAGTCCTTTTCTGACCAGTTCTGTTGCCATCAGTCTTTGTCTCTCTGGCTGAGAAATACAGCTGCAGGGGTATTGGGCTCTACAGGTGCAAGTTACACTGGGAAACATCTGGTCTGTGAATTGCAGTAGGGCAAAAGACATGGTGTGAATCTGCTCAAAAACATGAAGACTTGGACAGTTCTAATAACGCCCCAAAGTGCTAACTTTATGATCCTAAAGTTAAGCTAACTTTATTTGTAAAAATAAAGGCACCTTGGGACTTGAGGTGTCCAAGCATTAAGTTGCAGCACTCTGGGAGTTTTTCACCTACACTTTTTTTTTTTTTTTTTTAATAAAAATGGTAACTAGAGGCTTTAAAAAAGAACAAGCTCCTAATCATGTTGGCAGTGAGAGAGAATCCCTACCCTGAAGAGATGACCGTCTTGCTAGGCAGCCAATGAAGAAAGAACAAGTACAGGGAGTGAGGGAAAGTAATTAGTGTGTCACATTTATCAGTGGAAATGGGATTCTTGAAGCCTCTGCTTTGAGCTTTTGCCTGTGCTCTTAAATGCCATTTTACATCTGAACCAACTTCTAGATATGCTGGTTACTGCTGTTTGTCTCTAGGATCAAATGAGGGTCTCAGATCAGTTTAACCCACCTATTACTTGTTGATAGTCATATAGCAACTGTAGAGGAGTGGTCAATATCTGAGTGGCTATGAATGCAGAATGATTGTTCTCTTCAGCTGTTTCTTATGTCTTACGGTGTTGGTGAGAGGATATTTATCTTCTGGTAATACTGCTACCACAGTCCATTCTTCAATCACTCTTAAATTACTCTTAGTCATCACAAACTCATAGAACTGTCCCTTCGAAGTGGTAGATATCATAGTGGCAGACTACTCTCAATCACTTTCTTGTCCTTCATATACTTGAAAATGTTTTCCAGGAGGATTTGCTCCATCACCTTCCCAGGGATCAGGGAGAGGCTGATGGACCTGTAATTCCCCAGACCATCTCCCTTGCCCTTCTTGAAGATAGGTGCAACATTTGCTTTCGGCCAGTCCACAGGAACATCCCATCTCCCCATGATTATCAAGAGTGGCCTTGTAGTGACATCAGCCACCTCCCCAGCATTCATGGCTGCATCCCCTTAGGTCCCATGGAATTTTTTGTCCAGTTTGTTTAAATGCTCCCTAAACTGAGTATGCTTTACAGAGGGTAAGTCTTCCTTGCTCCAGACTTTACTACTGGCCTCAGGGATCAGGAGTTGCTCAAGACCACTCTTTTCATAAAGACCCAAACGAAGAAGGCATCAAGATTCCCAGGCTGAGATCCTGTGTTCCCACCTATGGAATCTCTCTGTCTTTGCTGCTGACAGGAAATAGAGCAGAGGTTATTTCTGCATCTTAAAATAAGGTGTTCAGCTAAAGGAAAATAGGTCATGATCTTTTGATCGTTTTTTTGGTAAATGAGAACTCTTTCATGTTGTATTGCTGACACTTGTGAGTGTGACAGAAGACCAAAATGTCTGTTAGCCTAGTTATGTCTTACATCCAGAAAAGCAACTATGAACACAAAAAAAACCCAGAACCCCTCTAGTCTATCTTTGCATTCAGTTATTCATTACAGTAAACAATATGGGAAAGTTCCTCCAGGTAACTTTCCTTCTGAGGGAACAAATCACAGCAAGCAGACTGATCTGGAGTCAGTGGCTAGGGAGAGAGAGGGCGGAAAAAAAAAACACCCTTAGCTATAATGTTTCCTAAAGTTAACATGTCGCACCAGGGGTGTAAATGATGAGAGGTCTGAGGGCTGTTGAATTTCCAAATGCTTTACTGCAAGATCTTGGGCTGGCAATTAATCAATTTTCTGTGCCTTTCAGAGTTTTCCTCGGAACAATGTTCTTCCTCTGAAGCTCATTAGCCATCAAAACCTGTCATGTCTACACATGTTTTTCTTGCACCTCATTAAGAGCTTATTGATTGTTGGCTTCTACCCCTTTCAGAATTTGCTTCAGAAAATTAATTTCAACTGTAATTGCAATTTAACTGAATGCTTTTGCCAATGCTTTATAATGACTTGCTTTGTTAAAATCATTTAAAAGTTTTCATTGTATTTGTTTTGTCCCCTGCAAAACACAAATCTTGTTCAGCTAAAGCAAAAAAAGGGAGAACCCCCACCTTGATAAAAATGTATAATATCGTCTTAAGATAGATTAAAGCCTGAAGCAGTTTCAGAAATGCAAGAAAACTTCATAATTGCCATTGATTGATTTGTAACAAGTGTATCTTGTGGCCACCAGATTTCTCTTGCTATATGAGATTTGTCAATATAGTCATTCCACTGAGGGAGGAACATAGGCCAAGCAATTAACATTTTTTTTTTCAGGATTGCTTTGTTAATTAGGACCAATTTTTTCACTGGTAGGTTATTAATTATTCAAATCTCATGGGTTCCCTTTAATATGAAAAATTGGCAAGTTCTTTCTGCAGTCATGAACAAACTTCTCCTGAGTTATCAGCCAGTGAAGTCAGTCGGATCTTCTTTTGCTCAGGCAGAAGAAAGGAGAAAAAAGCCTATTTACATTTAGCAGCTCCTTGATGTTACATTCATTCTCATTAGTGCATGTAGCAAAGGGTAGACCTGTCTTTAAAAGCTGCTGCGGCATGCAGTGCAACAGCACCCATTCTACAGGGAAACAACTAAAGTAGAGAGAGATGAAGGACCGGATTTATTCAAGGTTTCTAACTGCTCTTGTAGGCCGATAATTGCCTAATGAGAGTCTCAGAAGTGCCCTCATAATGTTATGCATCAAGGTTCTGTTGTTTCTTTCCATGCTGAACTCAAGTAGAAGTGGAGTATCAAACCTTTTTGCATTCTTTTGACATTGCTGTGAGACGATTACAGCACCTCATCCTGGAAGATGTAGCACTAAGTGTCTTCTTCTCAAGCGACCCTCTCTTGACTGACAAAGCTGCGTTAAGAGGTTTTCCTGGTTTTTCCAGCCTCATTGCTGACTGCTTGTTCCTGCCTCCTGCTTTTATAGACCCCCTCAGTCATGTCAAAATTGTCTTTTCTGACAACAGTGGAAAATGGACAGATGAACTAGTCTAAGACTAAATGAACCCTCAAGAACTGTACTGTATGACTGGAGGGCAGTGGATTCTAAAAGAGAATCATAGGATCATTGAGGTTGGCAGGGACCTCCGGAGATTGTCTAGTTCAAGCCCCTTGCTCAAAGCAGGGGTCAACTAGAACAGTTTTCTTAGCACCATGTCCAGTCAGGTTTGAATACCTTCAAGAACGGAGACTGCACAACTTCTCCGGGCAACCAGTTCCAGCATTTGACTACCCTCGCAATTAATTTTTTTCTTATGTTTCTGTGAGGTTTCTTGTATGTTATTTTGTGCCTGTTGTCCATTTACTGGGCACCACTGAGATTTATCTGCCTCTGTCATCTTTATTCCTCCCTGTCAGATATGAATCTTTTCTTGTCTAGGCTAGGCAATCTTGGCTTTCTCAACCTCAGCTCGTAAGTAGATGAGAGGTGGTGACATTTGAATCTGGCTTCACTGTCAAGAGTAACCTTGTGAAAAGCCACTCTAAAGATATCTGATAACTGGAGCTTAGGCTTCTGGTTTCCCAGAGCTCTCTGTTCAAGCCTTGCTGATGTTTTTTTGACCTTTCATCCCTCTGCGTTCTACCTAGACTAATAGTGGACCTGACTAGATGGGCCCTTCTGATCTTCAAAGCCTCAGATGGAGAAGTTTCCTGCTCCATGATGTTGGCTGAGATATGCTCTGTTCTTTACATGCTTTCCTCCTCCGTACCTCCCACAGTTAATGATACCCCTCCATTGTTTTGGCAAGAACGGCTGGGTTGACCCATCTGTTTCACTTCACTAATTAGGGATGGATTGGGTGAGATGCAGACTTTCAATTTATTTTAAACAAGGCAGGTTAACCTGCAATTTGTGGTCTCCTGTAGTACACTGAAAAACAGTATTTTAAATTCCAAGTAAACAATACAAATCCATTCAACAACCAATATGAAAACAAAATCTACAGATGCATTTGCTGTGTTAATTGTTCTGCTTATCACTGGAGGAGAGACATTTAAATGGCTTTCAATTAGGAAATATGTTATCTGTATAGTTTTAAAGCCATTTAAAACAAAAAGAAACCTTTTTTAAAAAAAAATGTGGGCAAGCATTTTGTTTCATGGAACAGGCGGGCCAGTTAGTCACCTGAGTTTGTATTTTAACCTCTTGTGTGATGAGCTTCTCCTACTAATTCTTGCACACAAGTTTCTTGCCTTGTGTCCGGACGCTCAGGGATTCACTGCCTGTTGCCCAGTCCTGGGTATGTTAGCCTGAGGATATCTAATTGTCTGTCCTGGTCCCAGAGTGGTCTTTGACTTGACAGAGTACTCTTCAAGCAGGATCAGTAGTCACCAGCTGCTCCCTCCTGTTACTTCTGTTCTGGTTATGCTGGCTTCTGTTCAGCTCATACCAGTGCGCTTAATCAAATTACCACCTGTCACTTCTCTGTTTCTGAGCTGTACAACCCAGCATGAGACAGCTAAGTCCAATCCCAGTCCTGCTGCAGCCAGTGGCAAAGCTAACATCAACCTTAGGGAAAGAAGATTTTCCCTCTGTGTTCGATGAGGTGCTATACGATTATAGAGATACCTATCTATAAACCATTGTTTTTCTGGCATTAGAAACTGGGAGCTGCCAGATAGGCAGTACACTGTGCCATATGGCAAGTCAGTCTGGTCTCTTTCTGGCCTTTGGCAGTTTCGCATGCTCCAGTGAGAAGCTCAGAGGCCTTGATAAATGATAATAACTGGATTTTCAATGCTACTGTATTAAGTGAAATACATGTATAAGGACTGTATGTGAAATCCCCCTTCCTTGTACAAGTGCCAGGCTTGCAAAAGTGTTCAAGGTACATACGTCTTACTACAGTCGGTGGGATTCTGGTACCATAAATGCCATTATGAATCAAGGCCACTTCTAGGGATCTTCTACTGCAGAATAAAAGAATAACCTCAGGGCCTGTGGGCGGGTTGGATGTAAAGTACCTATTGTTATGACCATGAATAGCCATAGAGAAATGTCCTCTGCCTTGAGAAGTATTGTCATCCACAAGGCTATGTTCCCAGGTCCCAGGAACCACTCTCTATACTCTCCATGACGGTATTGAGTTCTATCTTATAACCAGTTGGACTTACTTTCCTCTGTTGTTCCCATTGGCAGGCTGTTTCAGACCCTAATGCTGCAGTGGTTAGGAACCCTGTTTTAATTTCCAACCTAAATGTATTCATGGCCAATTTATATTCATTTGTTCTTGTGCCAGTATTGGCTATTAACTCAAATAGTTCTTTTGTCTTCTGGTGTCTATCCTCAGGATAGATTTGTAGAAAGCAGTCTTCCCCCTTTCACCAGCTATTTTGCTAGTCTAAACAAGCTGATCCCCTTTGGTCTCCTTTTGTAAAACTGGTTCTTCATCCTGACTGATCTTCCTCTCTTACCCAGTTTGAAATCATCTGTACTCATACAGACACAAACCCGGAACTCTTTCCTACCTCTAGTGGCTATATCATCTTCCTGACTTAAGTAAGCGCATTTACTCTATGAATCCATCGGCCAAGCAGTACCGTTTGACTCCTGTATCCCTGTTCTTTGTATTTCTCTATGCAGAAGATAGTTGAATAATACAGTTCCATCATTAGGAAGATTTGTGAAGGACACCAGCCATATGTCCTGCTGTAGCAAAACTGCTGTATTTCATTTGTGTTGGACTATGGCTAATGCAGAGACTTTGCTTTAGGCTGGTTTCTCTCATGTGGTGTTCTTGATCTCTCCCTCCTGTCTCCTCTCCTATTTTTTTTGGCAGGGGAAGCCCTTAGAGGGTAGTCAATGGGATGGTGTGTAAGTGCAAGCCCTGCTTTCTTCCTGACTTTTCTTCCTGTCTGCCAGCACAGTTGTATTCAGCTGGAGGATCATACTGAATATTTCCAGCTGCTCTGACATCTCTTAGCTTTTCAGAAGTCTGAATTTCCTCTTCACTGGCACAGATGTAAATGCCTTTCATTAGGCCTTGGTCTTCATCACACAAAATATCAGCAGTACATTCAGTTTTCATGATGAAGAGTGATCCTACTGGGAGAACATCAGTGAACTTCTGAGCTAAAACTGGTAAGCTTTGAGGGTTTTGTTCACTGGTGTTGGCAAGACTCTGGATCAGTTCCCTGCAGGTCTAATTATTTTTACTAGACAAACTCTTATTGCAATGAATAGGAAGTTTGGACTGTACCATGATTTCAATGGACTTTATATTGTAAGACTGTCATGTCAGAGTAATTCATAATGTACCATGAGAAGGGACTGCACTGCGAGAGGAACGTGCTTGCTGGCATGTCTCATATAAGCAAGGCTATCCTCTAGCAATAGTTCAGTATCACATTTTGACTGTGTATATTGTTTTAATTTGCAGTGTCTTGGCAGTGAAAACAGTCACATTTGCTGGTGTTTGAAAAGAACAAGGGAAATTAAATATGCAAGAGCATTAGTGTACGATTCAGCATTTGACATAAAACCACAAAATTAAGGCAATTCAGACATACGCCTGCTTCTCTGCATTTTGTTTGCATCGACATACCCCTCGGCTTTAGCTCTACAATATCTACCTTTCTGAAGGGACAGTTCTGTGAGTTTGTGATGACTAAGAGTAATTTAAGAGTGATTTAAGGATGGACTGTGGTAGCAGTATTATGCTTCAAACTTGTTTCTTCTTTTTTTCTTTTTTTGTTTCAGAATCTTTCCTAACATCACAGCCATGGCTTCACTCGCAGAACCTGACTTACAGAAGGTCCATGTGTCTGTGGGGGTCAGGGTTATCATGGTAGAGACTCGGAGAGAGTTTATTTCTGGTTCTGAGAGTGTTATTTCTTGGTTAGATTTGCGCAAGTTATTTGTGTTCTTTATGCTTCTCTCTCCCTCCCATTTTCTTTTGTTCCAGTGCTTTGAGACCTGGTAGGAGTGTGCAGGAGTAGGATGTTCCCAAAATATTGGCTGCCATTTGGTAACCTATGCAACAGTTGGTATTTTTGTTTCACAAGTATTACTGTCTTCTTATGTATTCCTGGACCTCATCTTTGGAAAGGTCTTTTCTCTCATCCTGCAAAAATGTTTGTGTTGAGAAAGAAAGAAAATTGAAAGAAAGGGTTGTTTGTGTTTTTCAGAGGAGAAGAGATGTTTTTCTGAGAACTGGTACAGAAAAGGAGTTCAATTTCTATGCTGTTGACTTTTCATTGAAACCTCCTAAATTTCTGTGTTCATAAAGTTTCTGTGTTCATTCACAACTTCTTTGTGAAGTTGTTCAGGTCAAAATACTTTCATCTCAAAAAATTCTCCAAGAAAATATTTAACCAGCTCTCCAATATAACCTTGTTGAAGGCTGTGCAAGATAAATGCAAGGATCAAAAGACGTGAGGGCTAAACCACTTCATGTACCTAATTTTTGTTCTTGAAGGTGGTACGCTCCCTCCTCATGAGGGAGTCTCGAAGTGTATTACAGCAGCATGGCATTCTCCTGTTGCATGTGCTACACCTGGGCTGCAGGTCAAGTATGACATTTAATCTTCAGAGCTGTGTTTCATCTGCTGTTAATGAAGGCAGGAGTATCTAGGAGCTGAGACTTGAAAAAGAAACCTAAGCGATCACGTTGAAATACTGTGAGTCAAAGCTGATCACAACATCTTTTTCTGCCTTGAGCTCCCTATTTAGAAAACTGGAAAGAATAACACTCCTTTCCAAGCAGCCTGAGTCTGTCCTGTCTGTTTTGATTGGGACTCTTTGGGAGTCCCTTTATTTTTGTACAGAGACTGTCATTAGGGGGCCACAACAGTTGCAGAGGGGTACCAGGCATGATGACAATAAAATATGAAATGATGACGGTATGGAGATTGTTTGTAAATGTCAGAATCCTTGGCACAGTTCTTAGACTAGGATTTGATCCAGGCAGTAAAGATGCAACTGTCCGTTATAATTTAGATACAGAGGTGGCAGCCCAAGCACTACGTATCCCAATTCTGCTGATTGGTGAAAGCTTTGTAAACAGACTAACAAAACACAAGATCCCAGAGGTTGTATCAGGAGAGTACTTCAGAGGAATAAAACGTTTCTCTATGCTTTTGTTTCTGTGAGCACCCTCCAGATACTGTTATGAAGCAGGGATTATTGGCTCAATAATTAATACATTGATTTACTAATAAAGGGTGTAACGCATCAGGGTGCGCTTTTTACAAGAGACAGTGCTACATTATATCTTTCAGATTACTTACTTGCTAAAAGTACAAAATTAAGGTAGTTTCACTTTGGTACGTCAGTGAGTAACTTCAATGAGTGGAGAATGTGGGGAGGAGAAAGAGAACTTCCTACTGTCTGATCCTCCGCATATGAGTTGCACTTGCAAAAGCCAAAGGAGAATAGTCTGCTCACAGGAAGAGCAACTAACAGGGCTTCTGACAACCAGGATCGTGAGAAAATAACAACGGGTTGTTTTCATCAATACAGAAGGAGAGGTAATTGATTTTAGGGATAGCAAGGGGTTACTCAGCCAATAATTAGCCACCTTATCAAAGTTATCTGATAAAACCATGGATTATGCTGGACTCAGAGTCCTGGCTCTTTGAGGAGAGTTCAGATCTGGATTTTCCTCTTCCCCAGTGCTCTTTGCTGCTGCCATGCTGCTGCAGTCAGTGCCCTTTGTTCTTTTTCACAGGCAAAGGGATTCTGTTCTGCTACAGCATCGGCGCAGAGGCTCTGGGAAGAGCTGCGGTGTCAGTGCGTGACAGGAGGCAGAGCCAGAGCTGTTCAGGAAATCTTTGTGCTAAGTTTCTTTTATGCGAAGTTTCTCTACATTAAAAGGGGGCAGGGGGATTACAAGATGAGTGTAGGAAGATTATCAGTTTTACATTTTGCCATCCTCCTCATCTTTTCCTGTTCTCCAAAGTCTCCAGTCCTTCAATAATGCTTAAAGGACCCTTGCTGTTAGAGGAGATGGTACCCTGTCTCAGGGCAGAAATACTCAGGGGTGCAATTGTTACTGAGACGGCTGGTGAAATAAAGCAGGTGAAAATCCTGTTGCCGTAGTCTGAGGAGTACTGGAGCCCTGTCCTTATTCCTGTGACTTAACTCGAGCCTTTTCTGCAAACACTTGACCATCCATCCAGCTCAGAGTGCAAAATAATTTGTGGGATATATTTTCTTCTTTATTTCTGGCCACTGCCATTTCTGACTCATTCCTGTGTCTAAAGAGAGGACTGTATTTAGGAATAATATTTTGTGTCTTAACGTAATGAGCCCATTCCGTTCTGCTAATGCTCTGAATGAGATTATTCTGAACTCTACTGGGATTACAATTGTTCGTGCTACAGTGCTGTGCAGACTCCATAGAAAAGACCAAAAACCTTTCAGACTTTAATAAACCCAGATAATGAGAAAGTTTATTCCCTGTTTAGGGCTGGCTGAACATTTTTGATCAGTCTCTTTTCAGCAAAAAGCATTTTTGCCAAACTGAATATGTACATGGAAAAACCTAATGAAGAGACAGAAAGATGCTCTGTATTTGTAAGAACGAAAATCTATTTAATCTTGTTTTACAGCAGGTGACCTCAAATATCATAGGACTAAATGAACCATTCACTATGTTTTAGTAAGTCTGTGGCAGAGCTAGGATCTCCATTTTTCTGCTCTAATCCCTAATTCCAGAGTTTTAAACACAGAATCACCTTGTTCCTCCTTTATGACTTTAAATTTGGTTGGGCCCTGCTATTTTCATGCACCCTATGATAGTGTCATGGATAAAAGTGTGGATGAACAGTCGCAAGAACGTTAACTGTATCCCTCGCTTTCCCATTACCGATGATCACTCAAACTTTGTGCCTTGTTTTTTTAGCTATAAGGTAAAGATAATGCTACCACCTTAGTTTTACATCATTCCAAAAGTGATATGCGCTTTTATTTTGCTTGCTGAACACTGAGGGCCTACACCTGTGCTTGTTATTTTGCACAGTTCAAATCAATGGACTATTTGCATGTTAATGCTTTGCATTTGTGGGGTTCAAGGCAGTGTCATTTGTGAAAGCCTACAGGAGCTGTGATAAGGTCCTGCCCCAGCACGATTTGTACACATTCCTCCTGTTCCCTTCAGAGAAGTTCCTCTTCTCCTTAGTGTTTGGTGTGTGCTGAAATATCTAGACAAATTGGAAGGTAAGAACAGTGGGTGCGATGCCATTTTTTTGTTGCGTGCCTTGCAATACTCTCTTTGAGGGTTGCACAAGAAATCATGGGCAACTGCATGAAGATACAGGGAAGATGTGTTTGGAATTCTAATTTTCTTGTTTATGCTCAGACAACTCAAACTGTTCTCAAGGTATTTCAGTATAACGCATACAAGTTTCTAATTAAACTTCCAAATCAAGAACATCTATACTGAAATATTTCCCACTGCTGGATGCAAAGATGTGTCAAAGAGCAAAAGGTACTGTAGAGGCTGCAAGTACTTGTTGCAGATCGCGTATTGAAATACTCCCGGTGTACAGGGCAGCTGATCAAAATAACCTTGTCCATATTGGTGAGCCTGATCACAGACGTGTATTTATTTTTACACATAACTTTAGTGCATGCATGCCTACGTGTTTCTTTGCGTAATGTAAGGAAAAGCACTCTTTATATCTGGTATCTCTCCTCCGTTATTAGGTACCTTTCTATTGGAAAAAAAAGTTGCCATCAGGCTGAAATTCAGAAGTCACCATTCTTAGTCAAAAAACTAGCATGGAGTAATTAGAATAACTTGGCTCAAAGTGTGTGTAATCCCCAAGCGATTTTCTTGATTCAGCTTGAAATATAGGGTTTTAGGTTTTGTCACACTGTATTAAAACATTTTCTTGGAGATCAGACTAGGATCAGAGTGTGGACTAAGCTGTACCATGCGGATGGAACATAAATCTGTTACTCTCTGTTGCTGTTCTGCATTTGAAAGCGAGACGGTACTGCAACCAGGTCTGGCTGAATATCCCTGCGTGTGTCCTCATAGGACTAATTAATGTCCCTGGAGCTACCATCCAATACACCCAGAAGGATCAGACTGGTATTGTGTGTTCATTTAAGTGTTTTTTTTTAAATCAGAAGGATGGCCTTTGACCTGCTGGTTAGTGGATCCTGATGCTAGGAGTAAATCTGACCCTCGATAATTAGTGCTGGAGAGCCTCTTTTGGCCTCCATCTCTGGGATGAAAGGTTAAAGTGCTGTGATGCTGTTCAAAATCCGTTAACCAAACAGAGTCTTAAGGAGCCTTTGGACTTCTTGACCTTATCCAATCTCTAACAAACGCATTCTCTAAGCTAATCAATGAAAGAATAACTTTGAGGTCTTTACATCTACCTACTCTTTAGTGTTTTTAATCCAATGCTATAAGGGCAATGATTTTCTCCTATTATTAACATAAAGGCTGATAACCCTCCGAGCCGTGTTTCATGCATCTTGCTAGGATGCTGTTCTGGCAGACATTATTTTTAGGAGTACAGCGATATGCAGTTCTGCTAGTAGGCACTGCTACACCTGACAAACACATTCAGCCAGTTGAAGCCTAAAAGTACTTGACTAGCCACAGCAATAGGTGAGATTTTCGCCTGCACAGCTGTAACAATATGAAAACTCTTTGTGAACAGCACGCGCCATCTTCCTGCGAATGCATAAGCAAAAGGGACATGAATTATGTGTAAACGCTGATCGGCTTGAAGCCCAAGAGAAGGGATGACTAAGTCGTATCTCTGCTATAGACGCAGACATAATGAAAAGTCTCAGGTTTCTTGGGGACACACAGAAGATCCCAGTGGTCTTGGCATTACGAGGAGGCCCATCAAACAGCATTAGCAGACTAATTAAGTGTGCAGCTTGAACTTAATTTTCCTAGTAGCATTAAGATGGATTAAACATTACTCATTTTATGATGTCCTTGGTTCTTGGTTAGTATTTTTCACTCCTCTTCCCACCTTGTCATTTTGTTTCAATCAGTAACATTACTGTTTTTAGCTTAGGAAATGCACCTGAGCAGGATTTAAAAATAGGATTTTCTAAGAAAATCTTCATAACTACAGCACCTGGGTTCCTATTTCTCATAAGAAAAGCACTCCTTCTTTTAATGAAATAGGTTAATTATGCAAAGCGTGAACATAATGGCTAAGTGGAGAAAATTTGCTAATCTGTAAATGAGGAGGAGGATCTGTTTTACAAGGTGCACTTTCTATATTACTCTATTTCCTTTTCTGACATGTAAACTAGGTAAGGCTGTGTATCGGCACCAGTATGAAACTGTAGGATACCAAGTATGCTAATTTGTGTTTCTGCTTTGTTTTCTGATGCATACATCCATTTGCAGTGCAGATACACAGTACAGTTTTACACAGAATGGGAGCTGTAGACCTGTGCCTTAGTTCTTAACACTTCTCTTTATGACTCTCTACAGAAATCTGGAAATAAGTGACTCAGATACTTGGGGGTAAGGAGTTAATTTTTCTTTCTGTTTTTTTTTCTTTCTGGGAAGACATCTTTGATTTTTGTAATTATTTAAGTAGTCTTGAAGTGCTAAATTTTCCTCTGCAGGTAAACCTAGATCCTGCAAATAGATGTCCGGATGCTGATTGCACTTGCAGTGGGAGTTTGACTGACATGTCTATTAATAGGCTATATGGGATCTATCCTTTTGGACTTGAATTCTGGGATTCTGTCCCAGGGATTTGGTGGTCTCTTCTGTCTATCAGGAGGTAAAAATCCTGGATATCATACTAAAACTTGTGTGTTCAGTGACAAAAGGAGTGGCCTGTTCAGACTTTGACTTCTGGGCATCTGCAGGCCAATATGATCTTTAATTGTGTTATCACATGCTGCCTTTCCATCTGAGTCTCTAGGTAGATTAGCAACTATAAAATCTCTGAAAAAGAAGAAATTATGAAATGACCCGAAAAAGATAGTTGGATTTTGTTTCATTTTGTGAAATGAATGCTCTGATACAGGTGGAGTACTAGGACACCTCCAAGTTAAAGAAATAGGCTACCTTTTAATTCCTTTCATGTGTCCTTGAAATCTGCCGTTCGTCCTTACTGCACCAGGAATCTCCTAGTGTGTCATTCTCTGACATAATGAATACAACCAGCAAAATCTTCTGGAGCATGCTGTGTCCCAGGATATGTGAGAGGACATTTTTCATTGATTGTTTTTCACTTGTCTGTTGTTGACTTATTTTTGAACGTGGATGCTTATATTATTTTATTTCCAGTATCCCACTGGGCTTATTGGATCTGGAAGGTTGCTCTCTTGCTTCTGTGGCTTCTTCCTTGCTGTAATCACACTGTAATGCAGAAAGAGCTGGTCAAGAGAAGCATCAGACAATTTCTGTGATTACCGCTTTTGCCTTGTTTGCATTGAATTGCTATTTCTTAGTGGGAGCACTCAGTAGTGCTTTGTGCTTTTGATTTGTTGAAGAAGGGACAATTCCTGCTTGAAGAAATGCATAGCCTGAAAAAGGGACAAAAACAGAAGTATTTTTCTGTCGAAGTCAACAAAATTCATAAAGGCCATCAGAACAAGAGGGGTTTATTGAGAGATGCTTCAGCATGGAGAAGGTGCAGGCTCACGGCTGAGGTCACGCAAGAAGGATGGAGTGAGTTAAAGGTGGTTATTAAAGACCTCCTCCTTCAGTTAAGTTACAGCAGCTTCTCTCTGGTCATCCTATTCAGCACATTCATTTGATATTTTACTTTGTAACTTGAGGGACTGTGAACTGGGAAAAGAAGAATTGTTGCAAATAGGTGGTGATTGATGCTGGTGTGCAGCTGGACTTGCACTGGTCATGTGAAGCCCGTGGACTGTTTTTACCTTTAAAACCTTGCTCCTGTAATGACAGTGTGAAAAATGAAAACTTTCATGGTACCCCTTGCCTTTTAATGTTCACAAATGCTATTCACAAGCCAGAAAGTATTAAGGTAATAGGTCTGATTTCAAAGAGACAGACAGCTTAATTGGTGTGTAAATTTAGAGCAAATAATGCCTACTTTTTTTTTTTTTTTGTGATATATTCTGTATAGTTTGTGTGTTAGCTGGATAATTTGTTTCTGCCTCCTGCCTTAGGAAGCAATGGGATGGTGCTATTTATCTTATTTCTTATGGGAGACTTTTGTAAAGCGTATGCTGGGCTGCTGATAGTGCATAACAAAACAGTCATTGCAATTTTTACTGATCTGAAGCCCTTTTCTTTAAGAAGCACAGGATGCAGAATGTGGCTTGAACAGACAAAGTGCACTTAGTTTGGGACTGGTGCATGAATTTTCCAAACAGAATAGCTAATCAAAGAGTGAAGTTCATGGAATAATAATGTGATTGTAACTGTCTGCTTTATTTACTAATACAAGTCATGCTGAAAACAGGAGTTTGAGAAGCAAATTGTCTCTGGATGAAATTCTCCCTCAGCACTGCTGAAGTATAACCTGTATACTGGATATTCTAAAGACTCTGAAGGGACTTAACAGGTGAAAATCATCTGGGCTCGCCATCAGATGGAGAGGATTGTGATCCCAACCACACTCCCGTCTACAACAGGATGGAACAGAGAAGATGTCGGGGCTGCTGTGAGTTTGTGGTTTGAAACCCTTTCCTTCCCCCCAGAACAAAGGGACATTATGAAACTCCTCTTCCCCTCCCCAGGTGGCAAGCATGTTTCTTTGGTTTTGCCTCCTCACGCATGCATATCCACTTGCATATGTTTGTAAATAAAAACGAAATGCTTATCACTAGAAGAGTCTCTGCTCTGCCTGCTGAGAGAACAGATCATCTGTTTGACAAATAGGAGTCATGTCATTTGAAGTATTGCTGGAACATGCTTGCTTCCTTCAACAAGGAAAAGGGTACAAAAGATGTAAAAACCAGAATAAAATGTCAGTTTCGTGCTTTGCCACAGGGATGACTTTTAACTTTAAATTGTTTATTAAGTTACGAAGTAACCAGTCCTTGCCTCCCTCTGTATCCCTTGTTCAGTGCAGGACCACAAACTCCTGGTGGAGGACAGGTTTGTGTCTGACACAGCTTTGCTTTCCTGCTGTGCATTTCATAACTTGTTGAACAAACAAAAAAGTTGTGGTATTACTATGATGATGATGCTTATTATTATTACTATTATTATTACTTTTTACTTCCTTTAACGGATTCCCGGTGTCTTCCCCTGCAGCCTGTGTCAGCACTTTAAATTATTAAAATTGTTTATTATTTATTATGTGTTAAATGATGACAATGTGACGCACAAAGGATGTAGGCTGAAAGAGAGGCATTTACGCAGATGTGATTTCTGGTTCTTGCAAGCTGTCTTTGTAAGAATTCTAGGCTTTCATATTTGCAAATCTCAGGTTGGTGGGTTATGCAGGCTATTCAACTAATTCAGTCCCATCTTTCAAACATCTGTCACCTCTGAAAAGTTCTCAGTGTAAAGAGGAAACTGTTATTTACAAGAAGAAGCTGTCAAAGATCAGCTATGCTTAACAGTCTAAAGCATCGCTTACGTACATCAGCACTAAACTATGCTCATTTGGATAGCATGAATGGCTAATTTTAGCTTAAAATTGGAAGCAATTATAGGTTCAGGGAGAAAAGTAGGGCTGTATGTCATTAGTAATTGATTTCTTTTGTGGAAGATCTTGAAATGAGCAGATAAGAAGAAAAACATTATTAAATGATGCAACCTGTCGCATGCAATATGCAGATGTTTCCCGGATATGTGTGCATGTGTCTCAGGTGGATGGATACTTCTGTTGTCATTCCCCCTCCTCCCTCCGGCTCCCTAAAAAATTCTGGTTTCCCCCCTGCATCTTTTAGCTGCTTCTGAGAAACTCTCAAGCCGATGATCGCTCACACTGGGAGCATTGTGCGACTGGTGTACAAAGAGGAGAGTGGTATGCCATGGTGAAGGAAACTGTGAGTCACTTGGTGAGATGTTGCTAGCTTTCAGTGTCACAAGATTTTACAAGTAAATAATTGTTGCACCTGTATGCCTTATGGTAAACTACGGTAGGCCAGTCCAACATAGCAATGATGTTCTGTACACCGAAAAACTTCAAAGCTTGTGTACGATGTCAGTAGGGATAGAACAGAACGGGGTAACATACTCCTGCTCCTTCTTTCCCTCTCTGCTTCTTGGAACAGTTTGCGATCGTTCAAGGGAGTGGTCCTCGGCAATCTAGGGAATAGCTACTGGGTCAGGAATCCTGACCTCTCTCAGATGAGTCAGGTTGAAGAAATTGCCTTGCACTCATTTTTCACGGAACTTTGCCTTCTCATCTGCAAGGAGTCACCAGGATGATCAGACTAGCTGCTGGAATAAAGTTGTCATCCTTTCTGCTGCCAGAGCTATACTGTCTTTCTTAGGGTATTTAAGGGCTAGCAAAAGGAGCAATAGTATTGTCCACAGGGATGATGTTATAAGGGGTCACTTCACTTCACTGGGCTAGTAAAATAAGGCACATTTGCTTCAGTGGAGCCAGCAAGTGGGGAGAGGAATAATGAAATGATTGTTGTGGCTGGAAACCAGAATTTCAAGAGATTCTGTTGGAGAATTTCAAGACTCTGTTGGATCTCTGTTCTGGGAAGGGTTATGTTTACATGCTCTTTTGCAAACAGATGTGAACTGTGAGTCTGGGTTGATTACTTTAAACTCAGTGTTGTGCTAGTGCAATGATGTGGCTTTTGGATTAGAGCTAGATCGTGTCCAGTTACTTTGGTGTGTGGACAGGGTGAGCCTGTATCTGTCCGCACAAGATCACATGGAGCTGCCGGGTGGGATCCAGTTCCTCAAGCATTTATGTAATTTGAGGACATTTGAGATGTGCAAGGGTATCATCTGAGCTGTCCAGTAAGGGGCTGGCAGCAGTAACATAGGACATACATCTGAGCTATGCTTATCTGGAGAGGTAGCTAGCAGTCAAGCAGGATTCCCAGGGGCATCCAAAAAGGGCTGAACACCTACATGAATCACATTCCTGCTTTTTTTATCCAGATGGTTGAGGAGCAGACCTGTGACAAGTCCCCCATTTTTTAAAAGTCTGCCTGGCAGAGATGGCCTGTCCTCCACGAGGCTAGGCTGAAAATAGGCTTTTCTGTCCCCTTTACTAAGAGAAGTCCATCTAGAAAATGACAGTTTTGCATATGGCTGGGAAGCTTGAAGCCAGGAGTTTTCTGTGGAGTTCTAGGTCAAAAAGACAAATAGGTGCAGGAAAGTTGGCTGAAAAAGAAGGATTTCCAGTTTGTTGAAGACTCTTTTATTTGATTTGGATACAAAGCAGGCAGGATTGCTAATTTCATGAGCACCTGAGGGGTGAAAAGCCCCTTACTTCAAATCTTGGCAGATATCTGCCAAGTACATCTGCTCTGGGACTAGCACACCTTGCTAGCCAAGGCAGCAGAACTGTAAGGAGTCCAGGGTTCACTCAAGAGTGTTTTGTGGATTAGGTCAACATTTGTCAAGATGTGTTTGTAAAACAAAATTTTTCAACTCAGCAAACCATTTCTGATGACCTTGTTTCAGCCAAAAATTTCCAAGGATCTCTGCTTGCAGAGTCTGAACCACACACAAGAGACATTTGGCATGACTTTCTTTCCTTAGGAATCTTTATGGCAAGAAAAATTACACAAAGATTCCATTTATCCCATTTCTGAAATTCATATGTAAGATTTATGTATGCCTCTGACAGATTGTAGGCTAATTTCCAATCACTAAACCTGGCTTTCCTAAAGACAGAAAAGGTCTGTGCAAAATTCTTATGGAAGAACAAAATACGCGTTTGTATTTAAGCCCTCAATAGCTTTCTCTGACTACGTTAAAACTGAGTCTTAACATTCAGCTATATCGAACTTAGGCAGTTAGGTGTCTCAGTCTCTCATGACTTTCTGGCCAGCTGCATGGTGTTTGGTGTATGTCTGTGGTGTATAGCTTTTGACTAAATCCAGCCAAAATTTAGATCTAGTTAAAAAAAATAAATTTGTATATTAAAAAATAATATTGTGAAATACTTACTGTATGGTAAAGTAAGTAAAGATCTGAAAGATCACTTACTACTTTTTTTTCCGCCTGGAACCTCATGACGCTGGGGGCCCCACACCTGAATTGTAGAATTGCTTGTTTTCAACATTGCTGGATTAAAGAAAAAAACTCCAGTTCCTTTTATTCTGGTTTCCTAAGGGAATGAGACTTAGGATCTTATTCTGCCTGCCTGTCAGTCAGTCTCTTAATAACTTCTGAATCCATTGGCTGATTTCAGCCACCTTTGACACAGGACAGCCACCTCTCAGATATTACATTCCTACACATCTTGTGCAAATCAACAGCTAGGTCAAGGACAAAGACTTTATTAAAAATCCCTCCAAGGGAATGACAGGGATGTCTATTATCCCTCCTGCAGGGCAGCAGCCACCCAACCAGTTAGCAGGTTGGTGTGGACCTAGTTCCAGGTTATCTGTCACACCTGCACTGTGACACCAGGGGACCTGGAAATGTGAGTCTGTAGTGGATGTGGGAAAAACTGGGGGGTGCGAAGGTATACGTGAGGGTTAGAAACCCCAGTCTCCTCTGTGTTGTACAGTGCATGTGATGAAGGGGATGCTATGAGGAAGGTGCTCTTATTGTAGGAGTGTGCCTGAAATGGGGTCATTAAAGCCAAATCAATAAGCATATTTTGCTCAGTATCTGCAAGGAAATCGGCTTAGACTAAGGCACAGAGGGGAAGGTGAGCTGTATTTACAATTCTGTTGGTGTGTTTTGTATCCCAGCCACTTGGTGGGTGACAATGAGTAGTTAGACAACTGATTATTGAGTGTTTGATGATGATCTATCTAATCTTGGTCCAGAGCGAATGTATTTAACGTCTTGATTTTTCTATTGAATAACATTGTGGCATTGGTTGCACAGAGTCCTTTCTAACATCTTATTAACTAAACAAAATCACAGAGTACTTTTAACAAGAAGTGGTTTGTTTGGCTACATTAATATCAATTCAAACTGTTTTTACTGTCGCTGCATACATATGAACCATCTCTTTCAGAAAAACAGATTTATGCTCTTTGTGAGAAAAATCTTAATAGAAACTCCCATTTCCCAGCATACTCCCCCACCTGAGAAAATTTCTAAACTTCAGCAAGTATTGCAGAAAATAAATGCAGCTCTTGGAATATTTAATACTGTTTTATGGAGCTAACTTACCAGGTTTTCAAACCCTCTGCAACAATTCAAAGAAATAATTTGGTGTTTTTCTTATGTTCTTAGTGCTTCAGGAAAGGAATATTTGCAAGGATTTACTGAAAGAGAGCACCAAACTGGGTGTCATTTTTGTTTGGAAAATGCTATCATTATGCTCAGTTTATTTATTTGTTTTGTGGCATGATGTGTTTTGATCAAGAGGACTCTGTAGGCAGAATAAAATAGAGAGTATAGGACAGATAGACCAGCAACTGTTATATGACAAGTTCTGTCCACTGGCCTAGATTATTAAACCTGGAGTGAAACAACTAAAGCACTAGTGATGAATACATCTCAGTTTTCCATAAAATGAGCTCCTGGGTTTTGCTGGTAGTGGCTGTTGTTTTTCATATGAAATTGGTAGAGTATCTCATTAAACAAAAGGCAATTATATGTATTAGCAATAACGATAGAATCATAAAAAAAAAACCACAAAACCAAAAATACCCCCTATGGATGTAATTTTAGAAATGCATTATGCAAGGGGTTAATTTGAGAGCGGGGTTTTTTTCTGTTTTGATAGCTTTGCTGTAATTTTGTATGAAATTTGAGATCAGTGAGTCTATAATATCTTATGAATAATTTACAATGCCAACAGTCTTTCTGTGGAGGAATACGAAATTAATTAAGGCCTGGAGGAATTTTCATGTGTTTAAGCCACATTATATCTTCAAGGTTTTACTGCTTCAAAGTCACAGAGATGAACTCCTGGCTTTTCAGGTGTCAACAGTCCCAGGAAAACAAGATCTGTGCCCTTGCTTTAGCCTAGAAAAACGAAAGGGCTTGAGCATGTGTGTCTTGTGTGAATCTATTAAAATGATAGTACCTTGCACTCAGTTTGTTCCCTTACTTATCTGGGATGTTGTATTTAAAAAATCTGCCTTGCCATCTCCCACACCCACAGGTGTTTTGCGGAGTTGGATGGCACACTGCGGTCCCTGAGCCAGTTCTTCAGGATGACTCATTTCTCTGGCTTAAAGGAGATGGAGGCCATCTCCAGATGACAGGAACAAGCCACCACTGAGCTTACTGCTACTCTGAAAAGCACAAAGCTTATTTCTAATCGTATCAGCCTGGGCAGAAGGGGATTTCTTTGAACCTGTTGGTCAACCTTCAGAGAATCAGTCAGAAACCTCTTATTTTTGCAAGTCTCAATCCATAGGCGTCTCCCACAGCTGATTTTACAGCAAAGGCTGAATATGGTGAGAATGTCAACCTACCACACACACATTATTTATTTAAACAGGACAAAATAGCTGCTTTCCAGCTGCTCTTGATGCCCTTGAGTTGAAATGCAAATATAGAAAAAACATGTGCCACTATAATCAGCTGACAGCCGTTCCCCTTCCCTGAAAACCAGTCAAGCACAGCAAAGAGGAAATAAGACCCTCTCTCCCATGGCTAACCAGCATCCTCTCCTCGCTTCCAGCTGCTGACCAGCTACCCCGAGCAGGGTAATTTTATTCTCTGTGAAAACTCTTCAAAGGTCCCTCATTTAGGCTTTCATTTTGTTCATCATTTATTGAACCAGCCTAGTACTTATGTATCTCCAGGCCTGGGCTCACAGTTACTATGTTCTTCTTCTTACACCACTTCTATGCTATCCCCACTTCAAGGATACCGAACTGGTGTGCAGAGGTTACTTTGCCAAAGTTTCGTAAGGACACTGGTGACACATTATGGCACTGAATTTCTACAGTCATATTGATGTATTCCCAATTTCACACCCAAGTCCTACTCCTCCTATTTTTCAAACTGTCTACACATTACTTTGTGCCTATGGTTGGCCAAAATGAACAGTTTTCTGCCTGGGAAAACCTGAATGTGGAGTTCTGGACTCCTCTACCTCTGTATGGTATAGAACAGCCCACACGAAAAGATACTCCCATCAACCTGCAGTAACTGTCACCTTGGCCAGTTTCTCTGTGCTTTATCTCAGTGTACTTGGGGAGGGAGGTGAAGACTAGGCTTTACCTTGTCCATTCTATAGGGTACAGACGGTTCAGGAGCAGTTCTCTGTGGTTTCTTCCTAAGGTTTCTAGTAGAGCAGAATCCTGGAGAGACTGTGGATAGAAAGGTGAGGTTGCAAGGTGCTATGTTTTTGTATATGGGTTGAGGAGTTGGAGATGGTGGTGCTGGCAGGACCTGTACTATCATGACTTGCAGTAGAGATCTTATGTCATGGATATTCTTGTTCAGATGCTGTTATACAAAATGTGTCTGTCCCAAGAGTTAAAGCATGATGTCTCTTCAAGTGGGAAACCTCACTAGCATAGGCAGCAGAAGCTCAGCTGTGTTCTCTCAGGTAAGCATACATCTGAGCTCACTTCAAGACCAGGCTTGCACATTATTCTCCTTGAAAATGCACTTTCTTGTGCAGAGGAAGCTGTGGGATTGGTATCTCTGAGAGGGCCCAGCTTCTGCCCATGTGGTTTGGCTGAATTAGGCACCGTCCATGTGAGTGGTCTACGGAATCACCCACATCTTAAACTTGGCTCTTTCCAAACACTGGATGGACTGTTTAAACCTGGAGTGCTGCTGCTGCAAAGCCCGTGGGCCGTGACGAGTGTTGTGCTTAGGCTTTCTACTAGCTCCGCAGTGTAGTTTGGGAAGTCTGGTCCCTCCTCAGCACAGAGCTCTGCTTCTTCTTTACAGGCATGTGCTGAAACACTTTGCTGAATCAGGACCACTCTGGCACCACAACCAATTTGTACATACATTAAATCAGAAAGGAACCGGGGCGAAGACTCAGGATACAGAAAGCTGCAATGTCCGATTATACATGGTCAAATTACTGACTGTGTATGTTCAGGCTACTTGAACAAATTAAAAGTGGGGGGTGGAGGAAAGATAGTCAATGAGGCCTGTATGATTGCAGAAGGTGGGGGGAAGTCAGGCTAGGGGCCCTCAGCAATACCCAAATTGTCCTGTTTGCCAGTATCCAGGGATAATTTACACATCAAAAGGAGAAAGCGGAAATGGACATGAAAAGTGACAGCAGTTGCCAAGTTAAATAAAAGCCCCTCAGTGAACATGAAGAGCAATAAGAGCCGTTTGGAAAGTTGGCTGCAGAAGAAGAGGTTATGTGAGAGCTTATACCCGACCGCCTTCTTGGCCCCTTGGGAACCAATACAGACATGGAATTCACTTGACCCGCAGGGCTGAACAAAATATGGCCACACATCAGTAAAGCCTGATGCTTAAGTCATAGGAAACAAAAGCAGGACTGTGCCAGATGCCAGACGAGTGGGATCAGGTAGCAGGAACCACAGCCTGACTTCAAAACGCCTTAGTAAATCTGGGCTGCTAAATTTCCACTGGACTGAATCTGAAGAAAATAAAGTGGAAGAAAAATGCTGTTTTTTTCTCTTCTAGCAGGATGTTAGCAGTTGAATATAGGTTGAGTCTGAATAAGCAAGAGGCAATATTTCAAAGGGTGTTTTTTAAAAAATGAGGCTTTGTGGCTTTGGCATTAAAGCAATTTCTCTTCTTGTAATGAATCACTGAAGGACAGGTACTGTGTTTAGGTGGGATACAAATATCCAAATCTTTCCTTGCCTCTCTGCCCTTGGTTGTATTTTTTTTTCTCCTTTTCTTGGAGCAAATTCAGAAATAGTCTTGATTGTCACATCCAAGTCTCACTTTCTACTGCTGAATAGCTGCTTAAGATATGTTGTCAAACAATGTCGTCCTGGCTCAGCTTTGCTAAAGAGATGGTGCGAATGATCTGGGGTTTCCGATGCAAGCACTCGGAGAGCAAAACTAATTGTTGCCCCAAGCAAGAATCTTCAGAAGAGAAGCTGATCTCTTTTACACAAGTCCAAACCTGAAATAACTCCACAGATGTCAGTGCAATCACTCTAGATGTGCAAGAGGGGTGAATCTGCCCTCAAGTCCTCTGTCTTCTTTCCTGGGGGAGGGCAGCCTGGCTCAGAAGTCGGGGAGGGGGGAGAGTGCCTGCAAGGATTGCTGCCTTTTTATACAATCTGCATCAGCTTTGTGATCAAAGGCTAAAAGTGACCGGAGTAGGCAGAGTCCTGGACTTTCCCATTCACACGGTGCAGGCAGGCTTAACCCTGCCCGCTTAACGCTGCGACTTGAGGCTTTGATGCGAGGAGTCACGTGCGCCCACACCATTGCGGCTCTCTGTTCCTGGCAGTGGTGTGCCTTTGGGGTAGTGCTGGGGGGAAGCAGAGGGGGTTTAAAGCCTTGGACGTTTTGGATACATCAGGGTGTGAGTCCATCCAGAGTGCTGGGGGTCTACGCCCGTATCCCAGCGCTGATCCGTCCACCTTTCCCTGTGAGCTGTTCGATGTGATGAAGCCTGCAGCTGCTTGGGGCCTCTGCTCTCTAGACACCAGCCAGATAAATACCCCGCAGGGTGGCTCTGTCTTTGGCTGCTGTACAGCGAGGATTGGATTACAAGCAGCTTCATGCTGACACGGCTTTGGAGGAATAATAATATCTTGAATATTGTGGAATTTGAGGAATAATGGTATTGGGGGGATAATAACACCCTCTAGGGAATGAGGTTGTCTCTCTCTTTTTTATGACCCTGGCACAGAGAGGCTATATCTTCTTCTATGCAGTGGGAATTAGCAGCTTCTTCAAGGCCTATGCGCCAGTTCCAGTTAAAATGTTCCCAGCATGTGTTCTGGCACTGTAGATGGGATGGGGATCTCCTTGCAAAACAGAACAACTGGGGCTTCCAGATCTGCTTGATATTGCTCTGCTTCCTCTGCCTGGGAGGTGACAGCACTCAGAGATTTCCCTTGGCACCTGCTCATTCTTTCTCCTTCCAGTCACTTCAAGGCCAGGTAGAGTTTTGCTCTATTATATTCTTTTTAAGACCCAGACTCCTATTTGTTGTGCATGTGCACAGCTCTGTCAGTTCAAAGGAGCTATGCCAGTATAATCGAGCTGAACATGTAATACACCAAAAAGATGGTTTGGGATACTGAACTCTGAATTCAGGATAATGATGCTGAAAATGAGTAACCTGTTTTTCCTTGCTAGAAGAAAGCCCATTTATGGTGTAATTGCTTTGCGTTGTCTTCAGAAAACCTCCTTACTAGCAGCAGATTTAATACCTGAGGCTAAAGGAGTAAGGTTAGTTTTAACAGTGAAGAGACATTGCAGCAACATGTCTGGAGGACGCACGTTTCCAAGGCTTTCTCACAAGGCGAGGAAAGTCCCCTGGATGAAAACCCTGCCCTGTAAAGGAGAAGTATGGCTGTGTCTCAGCATCGTGTTCTGGCTGGTGAGCCCTTCTGGGTGGAGAGAGGTGACCAGTTTGCCAGCCCTCGGGCGGTGTGAGAATGACAACTGCATGTGCACTGTGAGGCCAAAATGCTGCGTCCCCTGGGAAAGGTGAGCCCTGGGGTGGTGTGGCTGCCGTCACACGCTGTTACTGATCTGCTGCACATCCGCAGGCTGTTCACCTTTCCTGCCAGCTCCAGATGGGCAGATGCCACCAATTCAAGAGGGAGGAAAACTAGGTGAAGCATAATACCGCTCTGTCTTGGCTGGGGATTTGCTGCATAATCTAGAGGGATTTGTGGGCTCAGATATCTCCCGAGCCTAGGACTAGTGCAGGGGAAAGCAGGACAGTCTAGCAGAGGCACGTTGGAGCTCTCAGCAGCAATATGCAGGCTGCATTGTAGCTTTGGTACTGCCTGCTGGCATCTTCCTCCACCAGTGCCAGCAGCGTCACCCAGACAGCTGCTTGCCTTCCTTCTCTGACACCCAGCAAGGTGCAGCGATGGCAGCTGCTCCTCACAGAGAGCTGCCGAGGAAGGGCAGCCGGATCCGGAAGGACTCGCTCCGGGAAGGGCATTCCTTGGGCTGTGCACTTGCCAGTCTGCACAGGCAAAGCACCATCTGCTGAGAGGTGACTGATGCAGAGGAGGGAGTAAGGACAAGGATTTCTTCTCAGAGCTAGAAATGCAGACAGACTGGCATGTTTTTTATTTTTTATTTTTTCATCAGGATTGCTAGGGAAAAAAAGAGAGGCTGGTACCAAATCACATCTCTGTCAACTACAGATGTGCACACCTAATGCGTAAAGCAAATGAGGAACAGAGGCCAAACTCATCTGAAAATCCTCTGAGCTGCAGAAAACGAAACAGCCCCTAAAATGAGAAACCAGGCTTCACTGCCTATATCTCTTTGACACAGGGCTCAGGAGAGGGGAGAGAAATCAAATCAAACTCGGTGGGCATTTAACTGCCTTTGGAAAAAGTTTCTGCCTGACATGAAAGCCACAGCCATGGCAGATGCTTGGAGGTGCCTTTCAGATAATTGCATTAGCCATGGTTTCAGGTGTCCAAGGGAGACAGACAGCTGACAATTACACCTTTTGTTTTCTTTTTCATGTTTGACAGCCAGATGCCTTTTTGATCTGCAGTGTGCGCTTGGCTGTGTATGAATGTGTGCGTATGTGTGTATTTATTTATAATCTCAGATCTGTCCTCTGGCAGAGTCACAAATGGCTTATGTGGACATTTAAACAAATATAGAGCTGATTTACACACCATAGCATCAAATGGAGGGGTTCCCTTTCGGCACTCATGGTCCCCTGCAGTTTTCCAAAGCATGTTATTTCTTGTGTCCCTGTGAAATTGTAAGGTTATTGAGCAGATTGCACTGAAGAAAAGCAAGTCCTGTGGCTGGTTTCCCAATTATCAAAGAGTTATATGGCAAAACTTTTCAGCTGGAGTACGGGGTTTAGCACCTCACAACAAGGCCCAGGGTGACTGGATGCATGTTGTGCATAATCCAGAAAGGAGAGCTGGTTCAGGAGCTGAGGGATGTCAGTGATGGAAAAGCAAAAGATTTAACAAAGTCATAGGGTTGGAGTTCTTTCTGGCTCTGGAAATTGAACAAACCAGGGCATTCTTACTGACAGCATGCTATACAGCCAGAGGCAAACATGTAAAGAAATTGTTTGTACTAGTTCAGATATTGAGAATGACTTTTCCTTCCACTGAGGAGTTAAAAATCAAATCCCCCGAGCCCCTCTCTTCCCTGCATGTTTACTACTGGTCACTGCGGGAGACAGAGTATTGGCTTGGAAGGCCTCTTATTGACCTTATTACATTCTTACAAAAAGCAAGTTGTTTTCTGGTTTAGAGCAGAGATTTTCCGCTCAGAGAAAAAAATCTTAGCTGGTTATTTCTGGCTCTGGAGCTAACCCCGCTGCAGGAGCTCTAAGGCCTCCCAGGTAATGGTATGGTCTGCGGGAGACCATTAAGTGGTATTCTGAGAGATGAAGCGGGCACTTCCAGGCTTGAGTTACGTTAGAGTAGTTTAAAACCATGGTGCTCACCACAGTATTCACAGCCTGCTATCAGAATTGCTTGAGAATAAGGCAGCAAAAACATTTGAGCAACCAGTTGTTGTGAACAAGAAAAATTCTGAACCAAGAGGGGGATTGGACTAATTAATGTGTGAACTTATGGCTCAAGCCAAGACCAAGACTTGCACAGACTCAAAGATTGTGGAGTGTCGTTATACGAAAGAAGATTCATTCCAGCAATTCCTTTTCTTTCCAGGGACTACTAGTTGGGGAATAAAAAGTCTGGGGTGAAAAATTTATTTCCTTCTTGGACTGATATGGACGGTGAGGGTGGGTGTTGCAATAAATATTTTTTTTTTCCTACTGGAAAATTGATATGTTGGAGACAAAAAAAATAGAATTAATGATAAAGTGCTGTCTCTGACAATGGTAAGTCGTAGATGCCTTAGAGAAATAGACAGTATGGAGCTCTTCTGCTGACAAAACATCTGACAATACCTGGTTCTACAAAGAAACCAGAGAAAGGCAAAGGCTTGTAGTTCATGTTGCTCTGAGAGCTGAGCTACCCTCGGGGGAAAGTTGCTGGCAGTGCTGTTGGCACCCTCAAAGGACAGGGTGCCATACGTCCCTGCTCACTTTTGTGAGTCTGCCTCTGCAGCCTCTGCCCATGCCATATGTGAACAGAAGTGTGTGGGAGAGAGTTGTGAGTGTAGGACACAGGAACTCTCCAATGAAGAACTAATGCTCCTGCCTAGATGTACTGTGATTGCGGTAAGTATCTCATTTAATATTTATTACACTCAGAATTCATAGAAAATCACTGTAAGTTGTAGTTTTAATGCAAATTGACCCTGTAAACTAATTGATCAAATCTTGGGTCAAGATGACATGACACATGCAAATCATGTGCAAAGCTCATGTACAGCTGCATGTACAACGATCACACTCTACAACAAGCAAACCTCCACTGACTTCAATTAAAGTTTTGCCCGAGTCAGCTTGAGCTTTGTACGTATAGGTCTATGTGGGCTCTGAGCATGATTTGCATATGTAGTGTACAGTATGTTATTGTGTACTAGCTGTCTCCCCCTAATTAATACATGGTAAAAAAACTTTGAGAGAATAAAGATTAAGAAAAATTTGTGCATAAGGAAATTGCTTGCAAATGGCCACACTGGCGAAATTATAACCTAGTAATATTGCACTTCCATTTATTTTCTGTTAGGTTTAATCACCACTAATAATTTAGTCGAGGGTAATTAATCTTTGCTGATCAAAGTACAGGAAAGGGCTGAAGTACTGTAGCTGCATCATAATGACATGTAATGCTGATGCTGCACAATTGCCTGTTTGCAGAGAGATGTGAAGATGTCCTCATCGGCATACAGTCAATGAGTGAGAGTTCATTATCACTCAGTAGAGGATAGATGCTCAAATAATAAGGTAAACAATCCCAAAAATACATACAAAGGCAGATGCTTGCAAATAGAGCTCAGCTCATTCTCTGAGTTGGAGATGTGTATGTGGGGAAACTGCAGTAGAGACCAGTGAGGAAAATGACATTCAATATTCTTCTTTTTTTTTTAATCGTTCCATCAGGATGAAGTCCAGCTTATGCTGCACTGAAGCAAAAAGGAAGTTTCGTTCCCAAATCCCTCAGATTCCCCAGCAGAAAGTCATGCTCCCAAGTTCCTTGTATCAGTCAGTATCAGAATGAAAGCTTGTTGCCTCCGTGTGACCAACTGGTACTTTGTTGGAAAGGACGCCTTCTCTGGATGATTTGATGTGGCCCAGATGCCTTACAGGAGATGCCTTGTGCATGTTGCCTTGGGGAAGGTGGTTGATGAACAGAGCGAGATGGACTGTGGGCAAGAGATCCTGCAATGGTGCCAGCATGTGGTGGAGAGCTCAAGCGAGTAGGCAAGCAAGGTCTCCATCTTAGTTCTTCCTCTACCACTGTTTGAAGGAGGGTTTCAGATCCTGATTGTGCTGTTGTCTTGGCCTAGGCAAAGATCCAGCAAGACCATTTCCATCCATATGGCCAGTGAGAAGGAACAGGCGTATGTTGCCTCCAGAATTACTTCAGCTAAACATTGGCTATATAATATGCTTGAACTTATGAGGCTTGAAGTCAATGCTGTGCTGTATTGAGTTTTGCAGATGACATTTAAAAAATCCCAACACTTAATTTATTTACTCAGGGTTCATTTATTTTAATCTTTCAGCCAAGGCCTTGTTTGGGAACTTTGATCTGAAAGTGATGTTTATTTTCGAAGTACCAAAAAAAAATTTTTCTATGTATGAATATTCTGTTTAAAATTCTTTTGATATTCTCTTCTATTGATACTGCCACAACACATCAGTGGTGTTAAAAAAACCAACACCCATTACCAAAAACACAGACAGTATAGAGCTGCAATGGTCCTGAAGTACAGTGAATCAAAACTGGAAATCCATCAGTTCTTTGGCTGCTAAATGATTTCCATGCTGGGCTGGCATTTATCTTGTAGAATAGAGAAGCCTTTGAGAGAACAACAAATATCTGGCAGGGGGCCAGAGGCCCTGGATATAAGACAATTAGCACAACAGGGGGAAAGAAGGGCTTCTGGAATTAGAGATGAATAAGAAATATTTGTAATGTGCACTGGAAGTTATTGGTTTAATCAGAGTAAATATTTGTGACGTGTTTCTCTTTGTTGCAAGCGTAGCGCTGCATTAGTTGTCTGGTTTTGCTTTCTCCTGAAAAGAAGCTAGAGTGGTAGGACTGGTACATATCATACTTCTTGTCCTCTTCTTCATCTTTAAAAGGCTACTTTGTTTGGTTCAAAATAGATAAAATGGCAGCTTGCTAGTTGTTGCAAAATAGACTCCTCCCTCCTAATCTGCTGGCTCTGTCTCTGTACGTAGCTTTAATTAGAGGTGAGGATTTAAGCCCTTACACTCTGAGGCATGTAACAGTCAAACTAATAATTAAGAGGATATGTTTAGGTGGTTTAAAAAACTCACTGTACTTCTAAGAGTAAATCTTGACGTTTAAAAGTGCCGAAGGGTTTCCAGGCTCCTCACAGTATCATGAGCTGTAAATTTGCTCTTCTCTTTGTCAAAGGAAAATGTCCCAATGGTAGAACGCAAACAGACTGTCAAGTCTTGAATATTAAAAGGTTTCAACCATCTTGTGCTACTCTGTTAGAAAGAGAAGGTATAGTTTCATTGATTAAGGTCATACCAGCTGAAATTCTGGAATTTCTCTGGCATTTCTCTTATGAAGATGAAGAATTAATGATAATACAAATCATAATCTTGGCTAGTGTTAGGGACTTAAAGAAGAATTTACTTGAAAACTAACAGAGGTGAGACATGTGAAGGCATCCTTCTGCATTACATAGCCCTGTTTAACCCTCAGCTGGGATATCATGTCTGAGTTTGAACAGTGTGCTCCATGAAAAATGTAGGTCAACAGAAGGCAGGTAGTTCAGAGAACTGAAAACCTGGCTGTGAAAAAAGTTAAGGATGTGTAGTCCAGAGAAGAGCAGACTGATGGTGATTTGGTGATCTTCAGATGTGTACTAAGTTGCTCCAGAGCAGAACAGGCAGTCTGTGTTCCAAATGGACAGAACAAGAAGTAATGGGCTTAAAGTTCAGAAAGGGAAATTTCACTAAGGCATTAGGAAAAACTTCCTGATGTAAAGGTGGTTAAGGACTGGGTGAGACTGTCTGCATTAGCTGTGGAGGCACATCGAAGGTTTCCCATAGCACACCAAAGCAGTATCTGTTAAAGATGGTTTGAACTGGTGTCCTCATCAACATGAATGGTTCCTGAAGTTGCTTTCAGCCCCATTTTCTATGATTTTCAGTAATCATGCTCTCCTCTTGCAGATGATCATGCTTTACTGCTTGGTCATTTGGGAAGTAGCATTACTGGTCTTACATGTCTTTTGGAGATCAGCACAGATTTGGAGTTATACGGTGCTCATCAGGACATGCATTTTCTGTTTATCTATGTATCTGTTTATCATGATGAAAATGTAAATGAGGATGAAATGAATTTTTTCTTTAAAGGTTGCCGTGGGATAATATTGACTATTGTAAACCTTAAGCAATTCTTTTTCTGCAAATCAAAGTGCCCTATGGAAAAAAAAAATCAAAATACCTCATGTGGAGTTGAGCCAATCCAAGTGAAACTGTTGTACTTTGTAACTCAGTGGAGAGTGCCTGCTTGCGTGGGGGCTTGTGGGAGTTATAGCCTTGTCTCCCAGGCCATACTGTGGTCTCTGTTCTTCTGCCTTCTCATGATGTCTTATTGCATTACCTGGCTGGGGGGCTGCAAGACCTCCAGGAGGACACGGGACAGCTGGTTTAAGGACAGCTTTGAGGAACTGAGTTTCTGAAGGAACATGTTTCTGAAGTATGAGGTATTTAACTTTGAAATGTCAGAATACATTGAAAGTTACTCTTTTCAGTCAAAAACTGCCTCTCCACTGTTATCTAGGTGATTATTTTGGAGAGTTAATTTTTCTGACATAAAGCAATGTTTTTCATTTAGAAGAGTTGTTTTTCATATTAGAAAATGCATGAAAAGAGAACGCTCCACAGAAAATTAAACTGTCAGTGAAAACAACCAACCAACCTACCCTTCCTTGCCCCTTTGCTGACTCCCATTTTGACTGAACACAGGGAATTCCTAAAACTGAAAGATTTTTTATGGTGCCTGCTGCAGAATGACGTGCTGGGGTGTAGCTAGGAGCTGCAACAGCATTCACTCCTGCATGGGACCACCCTAGGGAGTGTTCCAAACAGATGAGTGAACAGTAGTAGTGGGAATGACCTCTGGTTTGTGATCCCACTTACTGTGAGGGAGGACAGGGTCCTGATTGCCTGTTTCCTTGCAAACCTGTGCAAGGGGGAAGTCTCCCTCACATTCGCTTGATGGGGATATTATAAGATTCTCTTGAAATGTCCTGTCAGGTGAGTTGAGTTCCCCTCCCTCAGGGGTCACCTTCTCTGTGGTAATTCTCTCCTTTACTTCTTGCAGCTCCTCTGGGCTTTCAGAAGCCTAAAGCCAGGGTTCCCAAAGGAGGCTTTCTCCTTGGGCTTCATTCATGGCTGCATTTCTTTTGGACACTTTGACTTCAACCCCAACTCTTTGCTCCCCCTGAGACCTCAACCATCTACCCCGTTCAAATCACTCCAGAGTGCTTTGAACCTCTGGCTTTGAACCTCCGGCTTTGAACCTCCTGACCTGCACTGCTAGTAGTCCAGAGTAACTGCACCACAGGACATCCTGTCCCTGGCTCTTCCCATCTTTCACATTGAGAAAACTAAAATGGCACAAAGCTCTGCAAAAAATGTCTTCCCCCTTCTCCCATGCTAGTATTTCTGTTGGCTATTTCCAAGCCCTTTACAGCTGTCACGTAGGATCTGTGTGCAGGGCCAGAGTGCCAGCCCCTGTGTTTGCATTGTGATAAAGCCTTGCAACGTTAACGTAGCAGCTAGAGCACAATTGAAACCTTGAAACTGCAGTTTCCTTTATATGGGGTCAGGTAATCAGCAGGGTCTGCTGTTTGATTACCAGCAAATGTAAAGCTGTATGGAAACCAGCTATCTGTGCCTAGAGTAGTTTCACGGTGGAGACAAGTGGTGCTAGAATAAAATCCCCAATGAGCTGACACCCTGTGCCAGAGCCCTGGGGTGACCTGGAGACCATCGTAATGGGTCCCAGTCCTGCCTCTTCCAGAGACCCAGCGTGGGGCATGCAGATCTTCCAAGACTTTCTTCTCTGCCCTCTGAAATTTTAGCCCTTTTGTCTCATTCCTGTGAAAGATGCTGGAGGCAACAGGCAAATCCAAGGTTAACTGCAGTTAGCCAAATTGTCACCTATCAATCACAAACAAGTTACAGGTTAATGACAAATGCCAGGTCCAGGCTGGGCCTTGCGTTCTGGATAGGGTTAAACCAACCCTGTGTTTTATGGCACATGTGGGCTGTGCCTGGCTCCACGAGAGCTACTTGAAAAATTAACACACAGCAGGCTGCTCTTAAGCAATGTCAGGCTTGGGAGGTGAGACCAGTCAGCCCAGCCTGCTGGCAAATTTCACTGGGCAGCACTCTCAGGCGTGACTCAGTCTGTTGTTCTACATTGCAGTTCTGGGGAAGATCTATCATGTCAGAACCTGCAGGGTGGTGACATCCTTGTAATTCGTCTGGAAAAATAAAAAGAAGTGCAAGTCAAAGGCTTTAACTGAGCTTCACACTGTTGTGCTGTGTATAGGTACAACTTAGAGTCAAGCAATTGAGTAAAGAATAAATTAAACCCGATGAATGATAAAATAAAGGTAGTGTATATTAGATACAAGGATGAGTATTTTCCCAGCTGTAAGCCTCTATCAACCAGAAAGCCTGTAGATATCCCCTTGTTGAGTCCATTTGTGCCTGAGTGTCCTCCTCCTGTCTCTCCAGTCCCTCCTCCTCCCTCTATTCCTCAAGTCTGGTATTAGCACTACACTCTGACACCGGAACTCAGAGAACAGAAAAGGGATACGAGAAATTTGTCTTCTACCTTTTGCTCGTTATGAAGCACTGTATGCATATTCTGGCTGCCAGCATTTCTAGGAATGGGTCCTTTGCAGAAAGGAGAGACAGGGCTCTGTAATACCCTTTGCCCTGGGTGGGACCCTGCACCCCGCTGTTCCAGTACAACACAGGCAGATTTCCAAACTGGGTATGGGGCGCTGCTTGGGTGAAGAGTTTCTCAATGACAGTGGCTGGTCTTAGTGACATACAGTCCTGCCATTCTTGTGCTTCTTGTCACTCTAACCAGGTGCCTTTGTCACCATAAGTGAAATCCTTTTCTTGTTACAGCTGATCTTAACTGCTGCTGAGATTAAACTTTGGTGACTGTAAATCAGCTTCTCTCCATCCCTCTCAACAGCATGTTAACTACCTGTGGGATATTAATTACAGGTTGTCTTTTTCAGACCTATACTTCTGCATTACTTGTTGCTTTAGGAGCTGAAAAACTGGCCACAAGAGACAATGGCTGTACGGTGGCTTTCAGTCTCTCAGGACAAATCCCAGAGCTGACATCATCTGCAATTATGGTGTACAGAATCAACCACTCTGACATAAGGTGGTAAATTATTCATGATTTGGCAGCCACCATAAACAGAGAGTGTGCTTTAAGAAACCTTGGAATTGCAAGACTGGTTTGTCACCACAGTCCTATTAGGCCAGTGACCTATCTCTAAAAACAATACTTTGGATGATGGTGATAGAGTCTTAGGGCAGATGTATGTGGAATAAGTTCTTTCCCCTTGATTCCATGTGAGTTTCTTGGCTAATATCTACAGGCAGAAGGATTAAAATCCTTCCCAGATGGGGCCATGTGGCTTCTGCCCCAAAGACTTTGCAGTTTAAACTGAGCCAAAGCTAAATACAGGGTGAATGTGCAATTGCAGCAGATTTGGTGGGTCACTGCAGGGTTGGAGGAGAGTGAACTAATACCCTTGGACAGACGAACTTCTCATCTTGTTCTAACAAACTTGTGCTCACTTCTGTACTGGTCAAAGATGAGAGATAAGGAGTTGGGAACGTTGGTCTGAGAGGAACAATAACCATGACAGAAACAGGACAGAACTGTAGTTCAGGCTTGCAAGCTTTTGAGTTTTAAGGAGCTCAAGTGAACAATGCAAATATGTGTCACTCTAGCAAGGTCTATATTAAGGGTTTGGAGAAAAAGGACAATCCTTTCCCCACATATTCATGAGTTGTATGAAAGCCCTAGCATGGGATGGAAAGTTAAAGCTGCTATAAGCAACCAGTGTGACTCTTGCTGGTGATTCTGGATCACTTCACAGTGGAAAAGGCTTCAGATTAGACTGAGACCATCATGGGGGACAGAAGAGGAGGAAATATTCTTTGTCACCAATGTTTTGCCGTTGTGGAGAGTAGGGGCAAGTGGAGGCTCATCCAAAAGTGACTGTGCCATAATCCTGGCTGGTTGTCAGGTCATGAGAATGAGTGGAGAGGAAATCCAGTATTGCAGTGTGCTGTGGCTCTTACAGGTCTTACTTTCTGCCAGGAGACACCAGCAGTTTGTGCTTTGCTACAGTATATCCCTAGTTTGGGCCAGAAACAACTGTTCAATCCTAAAAGACAATTCGTGGTGTATGATAAAATGTATTTCCTTCTCGCTGTTTGTCCTGATCCTTATGTAAATTTACAATACATCATCATCATCACTGTAGTGAAAAAACATTTATTAATCCAGGAACCCTGGGAAAAACTGACCAGGCTGCTGTTTGCTTTGTGAGAGGTATATCTGTTACTCAGAGAAAACCACTTTACATCAACTACTCTATCGATTTACCTTGTTCATTGCAGGTCTTTTTTACTCATAATCGGTCATGTTACCCAGACCTAAAGCAGAGGCTGGATTACAATTTTCAGAAAATGGTGAAACTGCCAATGAACATATACTCACAGATTTTCATAGCCAATAGGGACCATTATGTTTTTCTAGCCTCCTCTCTTGCATAGCTGAGGCCAAAGAATATGATCAAGTAAGTTATTTATCTGGTAGTGAAGGAAACTTGTTCTTTGTAAACTGCTTTTTAACTAGTGATTGCTCAGGAAACGTGTGCTTGTTAGATTGCTTTTATGTGTGCTGAAAATTTAGTTTCTTTCCCTTCTCATTTCCAATTTCAGCCTGTGCATTTCCTCCAGATCCATCTACCTGGATGTGCTGGTAACTCTGAGTAATGCCAAAGACTCCAGCAGCCTTCTGCAGTGCCAATGTGACGGTGTGTGCTCGGGTATCTGTTTGGGGCGTACCCAGCTCCTCATGAGAAGCTGGGGGACAGAGAGAGGAATTGCGTGGTCAAGAATTCAGTGTCCTTTCCTGAACCGAATACTGACAAAAGGGTATGTTGCCCATTTGAAATGATTTCTTCCTGCTAGTGGAGATGGCAAAATGTGTGCTAGTTGTCCAGGAAAAAAAAAGATTGTTTGTTTTTTCAGAGGCAATGTAGAGTCCTCTTCCTAATCCAAGGCGGTATAATGAAGGATCTGTCAGAGTATCTGTAAGAAACCATCCAGGCAGGGATGAGCATGGTCTGCCCATACTCCTTGTCACCAAAGCCATGTGAACATGGTTCTGAGCTGCAAATAATAAACGTCAGTGAGAGACAAGACACATTGGCATAGGCCAAATGTATGTGTTATCCATATACCATCCCTTTGCTCCAAGAAGAGATGGAGTCTGCTTGCACACTGCTATGTATTGCGTCGCCAAAAATTCCGCTTGAACCTGCAATGTCCTTTTTCCATCTGTGATCTGCCTGGCTGATTGCGTGTATTAGGATGTTGCACGATGACCGGGGACAATGAGAGAACCCTTTGAGAAAGAGGAGACTGCTTGGGAAAGGGGACTTGGCAGATTTTCATTAATGAGTCCTGGCACTTTTGAGGAAACTCTTTCCCTCAAAAAAGAAATGAAAAGAAGGTAAAAGTGACTGATTTTAGAAGTTCGAGGAGTAAAATCTGACAAGGTAAATTTTAAAGTGCTGTTTGCTACCTTAAAATGACTGTTGTAGCTATACTGGAAATGTGATATTTAGGCTGACTTCAAAGGGAAATGGTGGTGTAGCCAACACCTCCTAAAGTGCTAAGAAGAAGAGTGTCCATCAAAGGATAGATATTGGCCTCAGAGAATGAGATTTATGTATATTAAAATACATCTAGGTGCTAATTTTAATGCACAATGTTTTAATGAATGGTAAATAAAGGCCAAACACTGATGCTCCTTCCTATTACACAAGGAATCCATGTAAATAAGCTGCACCAGCAACAGCTGAAAATAGAGCCCTTTGCAGACAAGTCCTTTGAATTTCTGCACCTTCACATGAAAAGCCATACAAAGTGTGAACAGTACATGCCAGCAACACATTTAAAGTTTTCAGCATTTGTTTTGGGTGCTTAAAATTCAATGATGTTCATGATTCAAAAACTGGAAGGATAACATGAATACATAAGGTGCTATAGGGCAATGAAAGTTAGTTCTCAAAGGTATTTGTGACACATGATTTAAAATAGGGTGATTAGTTTTTGTCACTCCAGATTGTTTCTGTTGGCCATAGATGTAGTAAAACCATTCCTACTCTGGCTACTCTTTCTCTTTCACTTTGAAGAAAACCAATTTTTGTTTTAAAAATGTACACGTAATTAAAGGACATGTAATTCAGCAGAAAGTCTTTTAAATGCATAACTGATTATCTACTTCCTGTAATTGCTGGTTTGTATATTGAAACTTAGATTGAGTTGGCAGACAATAAAAGATTATTTTTTAATTAGATACACACATCCCTATCATTTGGGAATAGGGGATATCTCTTGCTTGATACCAATGTCATTTTTTCCCAAATGAGAAACAAACAGCAGCCTGTCTCTCTTGCAGAAACAGCATGGCTAGGCAGTGTTTATCATTTCAGTTTGATAGGATGCTGGTAGCAGGAAGTATATGTAGGCGTTATATGACACACAGCAAGACTACATATCAAGGCCAGTTTAAAGTACTGAGATTCACTTACAATCTGCAAGGATTTTTTATATTCATTCTTCTTTAGAAATTCTGCTGTTACCTCAGAAGATAGTCAACACAAAATTATGACCCCTAAATTATTCTTTTATGTGGTCCCAGGCTCATTTTTTCTTTTCCTTGTGACAAACAAAGCAGTTGTTAGCTGTCTTAAAAGGCATTTCATGTAACCTCTTGCCCTGCAAACTCCATCTAAAATGACAGTATCTCTAGAGACTTTTCTTTGCTTGATAAACGGAATTGCAGCCTACCTCTGATTTAACTATCATGGGCACCGGACTGTTTGGAGCTCTTTGGTAATAGTGTGGCTGCAAAGTAGGGTGACTAGCTGGTGACTCGGGAGCAAGACACATTGAAAGCATGGGCTTTCAATTTGTAATTCTTTCATTGTGTGGGGACAACATGTCAAAGCCAGTGACAGAGTCCCCACACCTCTCCTACTCAGCCTGCCCTCCACCATCCACAGCTGCATTACTGTCATGTGGTGACCAGAACAACAGATTTCATGGCAAAGTAATGGGTAATTCTGCATATATTTTTAGCCGCCCTTTTATTGTAGTTCAGCCACTAGAAAAGGAGGTGGCAAAAGCACTGACCACCCATACCAAGTCCTCTGAAGAGACTAGTATGAACCCATGTGTGCTAGCACAACTAGTCCTTGGTTCACAATCCTAGTTAGAAAAGGAAATTTTGTGATTTGGGGCACATGGCAAAGCTGTCCCTCTAACTGAAACTGTGCTGAATTTTGCTTGCCCCTAATGTTTGCTAACCCTTCTCCTTTCCACACCTGCAGTCTCCCCTGCTTCCTCCTCCAGATCTCACCCTGTCACAGTTCTGCTGGTATAACTCCTATTTAAGCCATCGGTGATTGTTTTCCTCTTGACTGCTGTAAATCTCCTTCTATTGCATTTTTTTTTTTTTCTATGGGCTTCTCTCTAAACAAAAGGGATGTGATTCTTCTCTCCCTCCCACTGGCTCTAACCTGTTGTAGTTTGCCATGTCATTATTCATGATTTAAATGAGGCTAAGCGAGAGAAGAACAGTGCACTGAGATTTTCATTACGCCAAAGCCATGCTATTCTCTGCACGACGGCTGTGGTATTATATCACCCTGTCCCTTCACCATTTTCAAAGGCTTCGTTTCCTCCTGATAAAGCTCAATGGTATGCTAAGGACTTTCATAGCTTGTTTTTGAACTTGCCTGACCCTGCTTCTCTGATCTCATACCCACTCCCACACACATTTATTTGGCTTTTCTAATCTGGCTGTCTCCTGCGGCTGCCCAGCTCTAAGCATCTGGGTGTTCGTTGTTATTTATGCTTCCCATTTGTCTGATGCTTCAAGTCCCTGAGTCATTTCCCCTCCCTCAGTCTCACCTTTTCAGCTTTTCTCGCCCTCCCAGCTGGCGAGCAGGCAATGCCAGCACCACCTCCTTGGGATGATGCTGGCTGAGACCATGGGCTGCATGGTGATGCCTCACTGCAGACCTCCTGGTTGGGCTGAGGTGACTCCTCTTTCCCTACTGATTTCACAAGATCTTGTGGCTTTTCTGACTTGCAGCAGCTGTCCAGAGTCCCCTTGCTGTGCTGGGGTGGGTGAGTGCACCCAGGCATGACTCCCTTCCCTCAGTGCCTTCCCCCAGGATGGATGCCGCGCTGCCCTGTCATACGCTTCACAACAAGACTCCTCACTCCAGCATCCTCCATACAGGGCTGCTTTCCACCTCCTCTCTTCCCCAAAGGGGACACGCTGAGCAGGGTGTCTGAGGCAGGTGGTGGGATGTCCCCTGAAGGCCCATGTGGCCATCTCCTGCAGGATAGTGGGGGTGTCTCTGACTGCAGGTCCGAGGTGAGATTTAGCTAGTGGTGGCAGCACTCAGGTATTCCCGGTCTGGTCAGCACCTAGGGAACTTTCTGTGATTAAACACTGCCAATAAAACAAGCTTTGTCAAAGCTGGTGTTTTTCAGGATGCATTTTAATGCCATTGACTCAGGATTTATGCTCCTGCAACAGGATCCCCACGTGTGCAGGCGTAGGCTGCTCATTCCTTTCCTTCAGTAATTGCTCGGCTGCCCTTTATGTGGAGAGGAGAAAGTGAGAGGTGGTGAGCAGCTGAGTAACCTCTAGCTGCTACTGCATCTTCAGGAGGCCTTTCCATCTGGCAGGTGTAACCTTTGGAGAAGACGTGTGCTATCATCACTCTTCCTCTCCACTCACCGAGCTACAGCTGAGGTGATATGTGATCAGATGATTCAGGGAAGAAACTCAGGGCAGGTCTGCCTGAAATATCCAGGTATCAAATATACCTATCATCGCTATATAACTTCCTTTCTATTAAGGGACATATTATAATAACATGTGTGCGTCCTGCTTGCTTGCCTGGAGCAGTAATTTGCATGTGTATATGTGAGTCTTGAGAGGTATGTGTACCTGCCCAGTGCTGGAGCAGATTCTGGGCAACTTTTTGCCCTCGCAATAGGTCCAGCAGTGCCTTTTGTCAAAGTGTGGTATTCATGCATTTGTGATCGCCTAGACAGTAAGGAAGAATACATTTACATTTCTTTATAAATGACAACATCTCTGCTGGAATTGTTTTTAGGGATCTGCCACCCTCCCAAGAAGACGGATAGCACTGAGTTAGAGTGGCCCCAGAGAAGTTATGCCGCCTTCTGAGCTTTAACAGCTTTTGTGAGGCTGACTGGTCAGTGGAGAGCGTGCTCTGACCACACATCCCTCACCCGGAGTGTGCTTTGCCACGCGACTGTGGGAGTTGTGGGAAGAGATGACCAGGGAATCTGACCGTAGGGGAAATTGTGTCTGCTCTTCTATACCGCTTTACGCAGAGAAGATCAACCCTGGGACACGTGTGGCAGTCGCCCCACTTGTCTTCCATGGAAGTGAGTATGTCTGGGAAAGAGCAGGATTGTGCTCCTGAAATCTCAAGGCACTTCTCTGGAGCTGCCAAATTGTTGCTGTGACACCAGTTTATCACAACACCCCCAGCCTTTTGGGCTATTGAGACTGAGATCCCTTCTGCTGACTGTTTCATTAGAGAACTCAGGCCCTTTCTTGAGGACTGGAGAGGTCCTGGTTGCTGTCCAGTGGGATACTTCAACTATTTCTCTGCTCAAAGCAGAGCAGGCAGTGTTGGTAAGATCCTTCTTACCCTGTGAAAGTGCACGTTTTGATCTATTGCACACTGTGCATGTACACTTTCTTCTCCTACAGAATTTTAAGTTTAGCAATCCATTCCCTCTGTCCAGGATTTCAGAGGCTCTGCCTGCTCAGGCAGAGTAAAAATTTCAGGTACATTTTCTGCACGTGCCCAGCTAAGCTACAGAGCACGTGTGATGTGTCCAGCATTTCCAGGAGCCACGGGCTTTTGGTCTGTGCACTGGACAGATGGTCTGTATATGCACAATAAATGCCATGTGTTTCCAAGCACAGACCATCTGTGAAACGTAGGCATAGCATGTCTGACGCTTCCTGGGATGGAATTATGGCAACCCTATGGCTGGCGCTCTGCAATGTGACTGACACCAGAATTTTCAAAGGACTTTGGACTTTCAGCTGCTGCTGATTTCAGCAGATCTTCCAGAGCAGATGCTAATCAGAGCTTGGACTCCATGGCTGGGTCATTTGTTAGGACAGATGTTGCACATGTAGGTCCTGAGTACAGCAAGGAAAGGCAAGGAAGCTCTTCATTGGGAGGCTATTTGAAGACTATGGTGCAATGTGGAAGGCTACAGGGTGCAGCTGAGGTCAGCAAGATATTTTAGCATAAATTCAATGTGATGAAAGGGCTGAGTGGCCCTCTTACTGGAATTCTACAGATATAAAAAATGTACTACTTATATTGATAGCTGTTTTATTTATTCACTTATTAACCACCCTTGAAATTACAGTCTATTGTAAAAGTATCACTATTTTCTTCTCCAGTGGATACCTGCTTAATATCTTGTAAGCCATGCATGCCCTGCCAAATGAGAGTGATGTTTTTCCCAGCTGATAGCTAAACAATTCTTGAAGTGAGTTATTGTCTCACTTACTAGGTCTAGTAGACTAGACCCCACTTGATGCACCCTCCTCACGCTGAACAACATTTACTTATTATTGCTTTAATTTAGAATGGTATTAGCATAAACATTCAGCAGTGAGAAATTGCCCAGGGCTTTTCTCTTCTATTTTCCCTGTGGGGTGATTCATATTTTAAGTTCTCCCAAACTAAAAGGACATCCCATTCATTCCAAACCTTTCTGGAGACTAACCTGTAGCAAATGTTTATACAGGAGAACACTCTCATTAGCCCACTCCTGCTGCCTCTCACGCGTATTTTGAAGATTTTTCAAATTTGCAGCTCTCCCATACCAAGGAATGAAGGTAAGATATCTTTTGGAGTGGAACCGCCTGTTCTCAGAGGAGGAAAATGCCCATCGTCCCACAGGAGTCTTCACTGTCTCTGGAGTTCCTGGAGCAGCTGTGTGGGGACAACACTTCACACCAAGTTCATTTTAACATCCTGTCTTAGCCCACCTCATTACCCACATCTCCCATTCCTTTTCTCTCCCCTTTCTCTGGACTCTCCGACCTACCAACTCTCAGTTTGGTGTGCTGGCTCACATTGGTAGCTGCAGCCCCAAGAAAATGGAGACACTTTTGAAGGCACTAAGCTTTTTGAGCTTAGATTCTCTCACAGATATGGTCCTTACCATCCTTTTGCTGTCATCAGCCATCCTGCTATTCTTTGTAAGTATTACCCTTGCTCAAAAATCAGTGTGAAGTATCCATCTAATTCTGGTGCTGAAAACTTCATGTCTTTAAGTTCTCACCTATCTGTCCCACTTCTTTCCTTGCTGTTTATATTATTTATAGAGTTGAAAAGCCCACTTCTGTTTCATTCTGCACCCTTTGCTAGGTCTTACTCCACCTGAGTTTAGCGTTTCTCATTTTAGTCTCAAGCTTCTTGACCTCTGAAGTACTGTTCCTTTTGCTGAGTTGTCTTTTTTCCATTATTTGTTGGCCCTTGGTTGATTGCTCTTATCCTTTGTTGAGGTGGATTATCTATTTGCTTAAATTTAGAGTAATTTTTACTGGCTTTGTCTTTCCCTGGCTTGGGACATGTGCTGGAGGTAGTTTCTATACTTTAGGCTGAAAGGAATCTCAGGCCTTTCCCACATTCATGGCTTTCAGTTCTTTAGTCCAGCTGAGTTCACTAATTAGTTCCTTTAATTTCTCAGATTTTGACCATTTGAAATGTAGAACCTTAATTACAGACCTATTTTTGTTTACTCTTCCATTTAATTTAAACTGAATCAACTTGTGATCGCTCAGTCAAAGGTTATTTTCTTTGATCGCTTCTTCTGTAATGCACTTGCTATTTACCAAAACAAAGCCTAAAATAGCATCAGTGGTTCAGCACTCTTTGGTGAATTAATTTGTTGGCAATTACATCTAAGACTGTCTGGACCATGCTTTGAGTAGTAGCTTCTGTCTCTGTGAAACTGTATGTAGCTCCCTCAAATTTCATTCCTTAATGACATGGTGCATCATCTCTGATACTGATGAAGAAGCAAATCAAATGTTAAAAAATCTAGAGAGGAACAGAGAACACAACAGGGAGCATTCTTATGTCACTTGCAATTCTTTAATGTTGTATGCATTTCTGGTACATCCCATCTCATAAGGGACACAGCATACATGAAAAGGTTCAGAGATGGGCAGTAGGGGTGTAGTATGGAAGAGCTTCTGTCTGAGAAACAGCTGGCTGGAATAATAGTCTTCAAGACGGAGATGAGATAATTGAAGGTACCTATACTGATGGATGGGATGTCATAAAAATGGTAAATAAGGAAGGACTGTTCACTCTCCTCCCTGACATGAGGGAATATACGAGGGTGTGAAGAGAAACTGGTAGAAGGTTGGTTCAAAGGAGGCAGAAGGAAATGTTTCTTCATTTGGTATGTAGATCTGTGAAACTTTCTGCCACAGGTAGCTGTACCTGCTTATAGTGTTAAAAACAAACAAACAAACAAACCAGCCCTAGACACATTAATAGAAGGAAAAAATCTAGTGAAGCCTACTGACAGCACCTCTGACTGAGAAAGCCTCTGTAGGCACGGTGTTAATTCTGAGGAAATACCACTGCAGGCTTTCTCTCTTGCGGTCTGCCCCAGACGTCTGCCTCTGGCCATTGTTTGGGACAAGATGGACTTCTGTTCTGTAGGGCTGCTTCTATAATGCCACGTCCAGTGATGAGCAAAATCTTTCAGCATACTGCAGATTATAATGCCCCCAAAATGATTCCCAGTTCATGGGCAGGGGTAACATAGGAAGATTAGTAGCAATTTATATTTGATTTTCCTCTCTTTGGATATTCGTACAGGCCTGGGTAACGCTCAGTTCTGCACGGTATGCGCTTCCCTTTTCTGCTTGATTTCCAGGCACCTTTTCCATTGGAAACAGTCTCAGTGCTTTCTCCATGCTCTGGCAGGCAATACGTCAGAGTGAAATGCCAGGGAAGCATAGATTTCTGCTTGGGGTCATCTGAGGAATAAAGGTAGGTGAGGTCAAACGACTAAGAAAATGTGATTGGGTAATAAATATGACCAAGTTAATGGTCTCACGTATTACACAGCTGTGCAACAGTGTTCTTAGGCAGTAGAAGTCCTGTGAGTCCACTGAGACCACTGGACTCTGCTACCAACTTTTATCCTGTTCTGTCTACCTCTGTTCACAGAAGATGCTGCCAAAGCTGAGTTCATAACATGCAAATCTCTAACAGCTGCCTGATGTTCCTTAAATCTTTCACATATGCTGCATTCAGCCTTCTTACAGTAAAAAGCACAAGATTTTTAAATCCTGCAGCTTCCTAGGAGGTCGAAGTTCTGACTTGTGATCCCCCAAACCGAAGGTAACCAGCAGTGTGCAGTTGTCATACATACTTTGGAATTGCTTGAGCAATGGGTGTGTGTTCAAAGGACTGGGGTTCTCTACCCCACTTTTGATAGTTGGCCCTAGCTTATACAAAGACGCAGATCTGTCTTGGCACATGTGGGAAGAGTAGTCTGTCTTTCCTGGATTGCTTCCTTCTCCAACCTTTTGTTTTGTCTGTTAAGGTCATTAGCTCCTCCGGCAAACTCTCTGCACTGTTTGTTCAGAACCTGGAACAAAGAGATCACAGCTTGGCCCCTAGACACTACTGTAATGCTGCTATGAATGATCCTTTTTAAAAACTGCACAGATCATACTGGTGAACTCCCACTTTGACTCTTCCAGACTGGTCATATGCACATCATTGTGATGATCAATTTTTTGTGGTTGCTTTGAAAAACACCAGTTTGCTATGGGTTTAATATGAAGAATATAAAGAAGTAGTGTTCCTACTATGTCTCTCAAGAGATAATCCTCTTTGGATTTTTTCCAAGCTTTCTTCTTCCCGAGGATTTGTTTTTAGAGTTTTTGTCCCTAAACATCTTTGATCATTATGCCTACATTATTCTGCTTTTGGGACATCTTCAATTAAGGCTGATCATAAGTTGATATTTTTATAAGTTCACAGACACATTTAATAAATACTTTTAAATTCTTTCCTAGTCCTTCACCACCCAGAGTTCCTGCTTTTTATTAACTCTTTCTGTTTTAAATACTTATAATCTTCTTCACCTTCACTCTATCAGTCTGTGACTGATTGTTTCAGCGTTTCCTCAAAGCTAGGACTGGAATTCTTCATGTTTCCTTCAGCATTTCAAACTACCTTTCTCAGGCTGTCTCACCCTTGTTCTGACTCTTTGTCATAGCTATTTTGTCCTTTCATTCGTACTTGCAATCTCAGGAAATACTCCCTTTATTTTTTTTCTCTGCGAGGGTCACCAGAAGCTTGCTGTCTTCATTTAGCTTACTGGTTCCTGTCTCATTTAGTGGCTTCTGAGCCTGGCTAATAGAGTAACTCACCAAAATATTTCATATCTCTGTGTATCGGTTGAAAGAATCCTTTTGCATCAGCGTGCATTTATACATAAATATGTATGTGCCATCCTGCTAACTTAGGGTTCTATTTACCTGCTCATGTGTCTGTCTATCAAGCACTGTTCTCGATGGAAATTATTTCAATGTCTCCTTTACTTTGAAGTGATTTCTAGACAGCTGCTTCTCAAAGAATGCTAACTTTGATGGCAGATGTGTTTCCCTGTTCCTGCAATTAACAATTCTATCCATTGAAACTGTCTTTATGAGCCCATGACTGAGGCAACAATATGAGAAAATTGTATCTGGGAATGCAGTAATACTTCATGTAGCAGAGGGCAGTAAGACCAAGTACAAGGGACTGAACAAATGTGGTATTCCACTAAGCATGCAGGGAGAGAGGAATTTAACTCCATGGAATTCAGTTAGCTATTAACTTCAATGACACAAAGAATCCTCCCTCCCCTTCTCCCTTGTAAGCTTCTCACATAAGCAGATATCCTGAGAGCTGGTCCGGACAAAAGGTGCTATGTAAGCCATGATAGTCTTAAATAAATTTTTGTTTTTCCTTCTGTTCCCCTCTTTTCCTTGGTGTGCCGTTGTTTTATGCATTCTAAAGTTTAGTAGCTGTCAGGATTTTTGGACTTGACACTCTCATCTGTTGATCGGGAGTATTATTGGGTACTGTAAGTCAGGCTGATTTCAGCAGAACGATAATTTGCCAAAGGCTATTTATTCTCTCTGATTTTGGGCATATAACGTAGACGTCTGCATTAGGCATCAAGGCTCCGTGTTCAGTCACAGGAATTAATGTGGTCAGTTTCACATGAAAGCTCATCCAAATAACATTCTTGGACTATTGTGGGAAAAGTATGGGATGCACCTCCTGGAAAAATTACACAGGGATCGAGTTAGCATGGGGGAACAGTACTGTATTTTTGCATTTTCTCATGATTCCCAGAATAGGCAGGCACTAAATCCAGCTCAGCAGCAGATCTGCTCTGCACACCAGTGCTCACTGCTGCAGCTGGTATCAGCGCGACTGTCACTGTGCTCTCACTACGGCAATCCTTTCATATGATACATGAGATGTTCCTGGCCTGGATACAAAGGGCAAAGGGGAGAAGGATAACAGTACAGACTCTGACTTTTGAGTATTTTCTTTACTGGACATCCTTTTAACCCTTCAACAGTGTATACTGTCAGGTTTGGGGAAAGTCATTAATGTTGCCCTTGGTAAGAGGATCAAGTGATAGTGCCATATGCTCTTATGAACTACGGTCACTTCCTAGAAGACTTTCCAAATTGAAAAGCCTAATTAGACTTATTTTTACTTGTTTTGCCTTACCCTGAAGATATACACTATCTCTTCTCCACTGATGTCACTAAAGTTCCTAAATGTAGTGGTTGCTGCTACGCAAAGCAGAGATCTAGAAGAACCAAGGAAGCAATTTCTTCCCAAAATAACCATTCTTCCACTGCCTGACTTTGTTTTAAAGCAGTGTCTTCTTGTCCCCTTGTTCATGGAGTCAGAGCTCTGTGCCACCACTCCTCCTGGAGAGCTGCTTATCATGACTTCACCTCTACAACCTCAGGTGTTCCCCAAAGACTGCTGCCAAGCTGGGTCTCCACACTCCTCTGCAGAGATGCCGAGCTTGCTAGATAGGTATGAAGAAGCCTTGTCAGCTCTGTGAAGCCATCATAAACAGAGAAAAAAATTAAGCAAAGGGCAAATTAGTAGCATTAGACCTGATGCATTCTTTGCAAAAGGCTCAAAAGTGTGTTGGCTCCCACCTTAATACACCCCAGCTGACACGCATCAAGCATAAATCAGCACAGAGCCTGGCCCCTGCACTGTGTAAACATTAACTAATTAATCCTCCTTACAGCCATTGGAGGCTGTAAAGGAGTTATTATTATACTTCTCTTCATAGAGTGTGTAACTGAAGCAGAGAGGATAAATGATTAAAGGACACAGGCATAATGATTGTCTGAACTTGGGTGCAGAAGGACTCTTGGACATTTCTGGAGCGCTTTTCACCTATTTTTTAGCAATCCAAATCTATGCTTTCCAAATCTATTTTGAGACAAGCTTCAGGGTCTTACCCTCATCTGTATTACTTTTATAATTCTGGAGAAATTCTGTTCTCTCCTTGGGGGGTTTACAGTAAAGCTGAAAATCAGAATCCGGCCCATCACATTAATATAAAATGTGAGGAAAAAATATCCAACAACAAGCAAAGGGCAATACAGAAAATAGGTTTGTTACAAGCAAATTGGTTCTGTTTGTTTTTTTCTACATTAATGCTGTCCAGGCCTCCCCTGTGTATTCTCAAGGAAATGACTTCGTTATATCAGTGAAGTATATTGAAAATGAAATCAGTGCAGCACCAAATGTGCCCAGACATGACAAGACTTTTAAATAACAACAGAAGAATTCTATCTCCTTTCCTGTTTGTTCCATGTTAACTTAAGGAGATTGGTGCTGACTTTCTGGAATGGCTACAGCAAGCTGTAAATGATGTATGAAAATGAAATGAAAAATCTCTGCCCAGGCCACTGTGCACAGCAATCACTGCTGAGCCAAGTTAATAGATGTTTGCTCCTGTACAGTCCGACATGAGACAGAGCCAGAGAAGTCAGCAGTGCAGAAATTGGAACAACTACCCAAAACCACCTTGGACAGGATGTCTGCTGATTCTTCACCCAACCTTATTTTTGGTGGTGGTGTCCTTTACAGGGTCGAAAGGGAAGAGACCCAAATGTTCCTAACCCTTCCTGTAGAAGCCAAGTGGTTTGCTCACGGGAGAGCAATGAGTTATGCAGTGATGTCGTCTTCTCAGGTCCTGTTTTTTCCTGCTGTTTCCCGACTTTGTTTACTGCCCTCTTCCCCACTTTTATCCAACTGTATCTGTGTTGCAACATCAACGCCCCTGAGCGTTAGGGCTGTGCAGATAAAAGAGGGCTTGCATCAAATGGGCGTAATTAAGCGAGTGCATGTGTGTGGGTACGGTTAACACCTGGTGATTATGTCAGCGATGCAATGGGCATGGTGACAGAGGGCATTTCTGGCGACCCAGTTACTGAGAGGCTCTGTGGCAGGCACACTGCAGTGCAACACTGCAAACAGTGCTTATTAATACCATGAAAAAATTCATGCAAGCCCAGGTTCTGCAGATGCTCTGCCATGTGAATAGTCTCTGTAGAGAAGAAGAGGGCACTACAGCAAGCATAGAAAGGCGATGTCCAAGGTAGTGATGCACTGTCTAGAAGTTGCCCTTCAGAGCTTTGGGCTTGACCCACTCCTGTGTCCTCAGGTGATGGACGGACCAAATGTTTCAGGTAACATACCTCACCTGGCATGCCCTTTTGGGCATTTACTATGTAGCTCTCTGTTCCCTCTCTTGTTCCTTTTTTCATGGGTAACTTGTGCAAGTGTAAACTAAAACTAACAGAAATTTAAAAATGCTGCAAATTAAGCAAATGCCCTTTGTGTGATACTCCTTCACAGCCTAGAAGCAAAGGGAGATGGGATTTAATTTAGGCCAGTCCACTGCTGCATTTCAGATAAAGGATTTTTAATCTAGTTGTAGGTTGATAAAAATACCCCTCTCTGATCCTGCAGGCAACTTTTTCTGCCAATTTTCGTTGCAGAGAGAAAGAGAGGGGAAGAAATAATTGAAAGAACACTGCCGCATAGAAAATGATGCTGGTGGCGTAATGTACTTTGGAAATGTGTGCTCTGCAAGATCCTTGTTTTCTACTATTTTTTTCTTGCTTTTACTTCAAGATTTTAAAGCTATTGGTAATCATCAGCATGATTGGGTGATTTTTTTCTATTTTTTAATCTTTTTTGAGAACTAGCCAGGTAGCAGTCTTTTAAATACAAAATGATTTCTCTGTTCTGGAGTGTTATTTCAACTTTCACAGTACAGCTTGTTCCCTTCCACCCCAAGCAGAAATTTTTCAGGGTTAATTTATTCATCTAATTGCTGGATGCACATGTGGTGTTGCAGTCCATGGTGGTTTTACGGACTTAAGGCTATGGTAATGACTTAATAAACATGCATGTGTACATGATTTGAAGGCAATACATTCTCTTGAATGTAACGTTTCAGAAAACACGGCATGAAAAATAAAAAGGTAGCCAGAGGCATATCTTAGTGGAGGCGTGAAATGCTGAGCTTTGAGTATTTTTTCCAAATTAAAGACTCTGTTTAGAAAAGGTATTACCTGTCCAGTTCTCTGACAATTCATGAGCATTTGAATAGTCAAAAAAACCTCACCACACAACACTTTTTTTGGCTTCCTTTGCCTCCACGTTATTCTTTTGTACCCTCCTCTAACCTCTTAAAATTAGTATGCACACATCCAGAGGAAAGCAAAGTTGAGCTGAATGAAGAAAAGGAACAGGGCAAGTTTGATGGACAGATTTCAGGAAAGGCATGTTAGAAAATCTCTGATGCTGTCCATGAAAGGGTGAAGGAGGGAGGGAGGGAGGGAGGCAGGGAGGGACAAGTTTCAAGGGCTGTTGATTGAAGGGCTAGTGAATTAAGCCACGCCAGCTTAAACAAAACCCAACACAAAAACACCTCAGTTAAAGTGTATGAATTTACACTGGTTTAATGTTAGAAGGAGGGGGGTTGGGCTCTGTAGCTGTTGGGCAATTTGTTACGCCTGAAAGTTAAAATGATTTTCAGTTGTTCCATTGACAATTCTTAAACCTGATGGTCTGGATTCATCTTCCCTCTTGGGAATGAACCACACGCTGCTGAGGCAGGAAGCACGTGCCCGGAGATGCTTGCCCTGCACATGGCTCCTTCTTACCTCCTCCCCTGCTCACTCCTGAAACCAGGGTGCCGGCTGGGATGAGCCTTTGACTGACCCCATATGGCAGTTCCTTTGCTCTTCTAGCAGTCTAACAGCCTAATGACATTTGCTGGCAGTAGTTCATGAAGTGGTAAGATTTTTTTCTGATGAGGCCAATTTCCATTGCCAAGGCAGCTTACTCTTTTCTTTTTGAGTTGTCCGTTCGTTAATACTGGGCTGTCTGGTGAAAAGGTTGGTTTGCTGACAACTGGGAGAAAGGAGCTCTTTGCAATGAGAACTGTTGTGTGAGTCAATGGTTGGGTACTCAGTGGTTTTGGACGGGACGGCTCCAGTTCCTTATCCTTCTCTTCCATAAATATGCTGTGCTATGTTGCTTCATAAATCTTGTCGAATTGTTTATGGCAGCATCCAGATCATTAAACCATGCGAGCAGGTACCAAGTGGTTGGCCAACAGCAGATGTAAACTTCTCTGAGTCTTGGAAAGGTCTAGATAATTGTTTTAGCCATTGCCTAGGCCTGCTACCTGCAAAGTCAAAGATTTCAGCATGTTATTTTCCTGGAACTGGACAGGTCATGAAGTTTTTGATGGAGTTTAAATCAATTTTGAATAACATTTGGCTCAGTTTTTAAGTATAGCCCTGGTCTGGGTACCAGAAGCTCACCTGCAGTTAGTGTCTCTGCTGCCTTTAAGCTGTAATGGGAAAATGTCTCACTGCAACACTTGGCCATCACTTGAGATGGAAAAGTTCTCTTTGGTCAGTCACAGTGAAGCAAGCTCCTGCCAAAATGGCTATTTTTGGCCTTGACCAGAGAAGTGCCCTAGGGGGATACCTGTGAGTCCTTCAACACTCTGTGGATTTGGATGCCATCTCACCCTGCTCTGGCTCAGGAAGCCATTCTGGGAGATGGCAAGTTTGGTCTGTGAAGGTAGATGTAGGGAAGGCCCAGGATCTTCAGACAAACCCATGATTCATGGGAAGCAGCATCCTGCATTCCACTGCCCTTGACTTGGTAATACGTGTTTCCCCATCCAACCCCACCCCTGAGACCTGGACCTATGCTGAAACAGTGAATTTCATGTTTTGAGCAGATAAATGATGATGACTTCTGCTTGAGCTATGGCATTTTCTCTCCAGAAAGATTACACTTTTTGGGGGGAGAGCTGGTGAAGGACAACTCCTGACTTTTTCCGTTGCCCTGCTGTGACTGTGAGGCAGAGGAGATCTTTCTCTTTCTTGCTGCTGCTCTGCCCCCAAGAAGCCAAATTTAACTAATCTTCCTGTTAAAATAAGGAGCTAAGGTTGCAAACTGAGGTGCAACACTTTTGAAGCCTGCAGTGGTTACAGCTGTTGGCTACCTTGGTAAGAGCCACACCACGCTCCCACATACTCCATCCAAAGGCAACAGGAGTGTTATTACGGATTTCTGTTGGTTTTGTTTGGCCTGGAAGAAGGTGTGATGTAGTGGTCTCCACCTTCACATTTGCTGTCCTGGATATTAAAAAGCAGGAGCACCGTCTGTGCATCTGGCCATCCCTACAGACCAGCTGTAGGTCCTTGCTCATCTTGCTTAACGGCTACTTAGCAATGCTGGCAGCTCAAGGGTTCCCTCTTCTCCTGGTGTGCAGCACTGTGCCTCCATTCTGAGACAGCAAGAAGCACTGTTCCTGTGCTTCTTGCTGCTTCCTAGCCTCATTATTTTTCTCCTGATAGCTTTGATAGTGAGATCCCATTTGTCAAAACTGTTTTATTGAAGCAGGCAAAAGATTGGGTTGGGGAGCGAGGTGCACAGCTTCACAAAGGATGAAGTTACTTCCACAGTGTGAGATCACATCAGCAAAGAACTGAAGGTGACTGTAAGCACGTTCTGGAGAATGTCATTGATTATTTGTACATACAACCAAGATGAAGCTATTCCTTTTTGCCCTCTTGGGAGGTGCCATTTAAATGAGGGAAAGGCAGGTCTTTCTTCAAAGAGCATGCAAGCTAACCAAACAAGGCGAGGACAGGAGAAAATAAATATTACCCTGACTACTGACATGAAAAGCAATGCTTAGAAATGCTAAATCATTTGCCTGAGTTGATATAAGCAGTTCATAGAAGAGCAGAGGTAGGAACAGAACCCAGAGCCTCTGACTTGGTGAGCAGTGTCCTCTGAAATACCATGTGGTCAAGAAAATGGCAACGTTGCCAAAGTCCAGCTGTTGCCTGTGAACTCTGACACCTTAAAAAGAAGTGACAGCATAAAAAAAAAATCTGTTTACTGCTATGGTCATATTTTCCTCATGTCAGAACTTTTCTTTCACAATTTTCATTGTTATTTGATACTGTTACTGTATTTAGTAGCTAATTTAATAGTTATTTTTGATAGAAAAATATTTTTAGATTTCTGAGTCTAAATGTTCCAGAAGTCCGGTGCTTAGAAACATTTGCAAGTTAAATCCTTGGTCTGGTTTTGAATGAAAAAAAATTAGAATATGTTGGCACTGGTCACAGGACAAGCTTTCTTCTGGTGAAGGATGAAGAGCAGTGTACTTTGTGCTATGTATTAAAGATTGTCCGTTACTTAATCATCAGATCTTAGTTAGAAATAGGAAAGATATTCATTGCATTGGAATACATACTTGCAATACACTTGTGTGGTTATCAGAAAGACTCAGTCCTTAATTACCTGCAAAAAGCATTTTTTGCATTATATACTCTGGCACTATGAATATTACCCCTTAACCATCTTAATTCCTCTAAATTAAAGAAAGGTGATTTAAAATATTACCATGAACACATTTTTGTTATTAACACCAATTTTGTCCTCTGCATGGAAAAAGAAAAAGAAATATTGTAATCTTTCCTTGAGCTGAGGTGTGAGGTTTGATTTCTTGGGCAAGCGAAGGAGAAGTTTGTTCTTAACTCTTAACTCAGCATTTCTAAGAGCTGGTTAAAACAGAGCACACCCTGGATTCATTTTTTTTCCCCCACTGTCACAGGCTGCATGGTGCCAAAGGCTGCTCCATTTAGGAGAAGGAAGTTAAGTAATTGCCCCGACAGACCTCACTGTCAGCTCTTCAGGATATCGGTGCTGGGTTGCTTGGTGGAAAGACACCAAAAGTCAACACAGGGAGGTACTGGAAGTAACATTCAGATGGTCAGAGGATACCCAGTTTGTTGGGTGAAAGCACATGAAAGAATCGAGCAGAAACAGAGTAAGGAACCATTTAATGGAACCATTTAATGACTGTGTCACTGTGTTTCTCTTTTGGATACCAGGATTTCCCTGGAGCAATTGCCCGCTAGCCAGTAGTGAGCATGTCTGTTGTTGGTAGATGCAAAGATTTTTCTGCTGACTTATGCTTGGCTCAGGCGTGAAAACCCTGCCTGTAGGTTGAGGGTAATTACTACTGCATAGCAAAGACATGTGGAGCTGATTAGTTCCAGGCTAGACAGGGAGAGAGGGTGGATGGTTCCTAGGTAGAAATGAAAATAGGACAGAAGCTTTGCTCCTGGGAAGTGGGTGTTTAGGCTAAGGCTCGTTCCAGATGAGGATTTGGGTATGCAGAATAAGACAGAGGTAAAATTCAGTCCTGCAGGCAAAAACTGTAATGTGAATCAGCTGCTGCCTAACCCTGAGAGTGTCTGGGTTCAATAGTTATCTAAATACCTGGAGCAGCACTTCTGTGTGCCCAGGGCTGCCCTGTCTGATTGGGATCCAGGGATTTCACCTGAAAGTGCATTGAGCACCACTCAACCCTGTCCTGATATGCGTGGGTGACTGTTTCAGCTGCCTGAAAAGGGGCAAAGGCCACGCTGGTTACATCCAAGGAGAGGCAGCACTGGGAAGGGTATTTTGAGGACTGCAGCTCTGGGCTCAGGTAACCAAGTTCTGCCTCCTTCCAGCTTCTGTGCCTGAGCCTGTTCTGGGTCTGATCTTCAGTCTGAGAACAAGGAGCAGCTGTCTGTGCTGGTGGTAGGTGGCAGAAGAGGGACCATGATTACCAATGCTATTCCTGTCACAAGGAATTGCGAATTTTTTGGTGATAAGAAGGATACACTTTAGGCTCCTTGGTGATGCTAAGTGCTAGACTGCAGCTCCAGCTGTCCACTAATGAAACACAAGCAAAGCTGAAACTGAGTCTCACCCCAGAAGAACTAGTTAACTGTTCTTTTTATTTTTTTCTGTCATGGCCCTCTTTTTTCTTTTTCTTTTTGGTTCACAGAGCTTTGCTTTTCTGCTTTTCCATTACACAATTTTATGCTATTACTGTGGATGAATTAATCTTATGAGAATGGCTCTGGCTGTCCTTTACTGATGGGGGAGGAGGGCAGGAGGAATGACTTCAGTGCTCCTTTAATTACTGATCTCATTAATTACCCTCCAAACCAAGCGAGATTTTGCTCAGAGCTGTTTCCACAAGGCAGAATGTCCTTCTGGAACTGGTTTACACCTGAAAGGGTAATTGCTTCCTGACTCTACGCTTACGTATTTCCAAAACCCAAAAGCATCTCACCCAGCTTCGTCACACAGCTCCTCTCTCTACAAAATTGGGCTTGCCTCAGTTAGGAGAGTTGCTTATTTAGCCCGATATTAAGACACCTATCTGATAAGAACTAAGGCATAGCCTGTAGCTGGAATTGCTTGTCCTCCGCATGCCTGATATGGTCAGGACCAGAATTTCCATCCTGTGGTTTAGATCTTGAAATAACTGGGACTGGCAAAAACCACTCAGGCTGGCTCATAATGGACAGGACTGTGCATGAGCACCCACTTAGCAAACACTCACCCCGGAGCTGCTCCCGTTGAAATTGCCAAGTGCTGTGTCTTGGCCCACAGGATATGCTGGTATAGTGCCAAAAGAGCAATCAGAAAAGAAAAAATCTCCAACCCACTAGAAAACCGCTTTCCTCCGGTGGTCCCTAAGCACATGTGGTTCTGGCAAGGAAGGAGGATGAAAACGATCCCCTCTTTGTGGGTGCACTGCACTGGCTTGGTGCTGCCGCTGCAGTGTTGCTGCTCTATAGGCACTTTAAGAGTGATGTGACAGCTTCCCTGACTGAAGTAATTCCAAGTACTGTAACATGAAGTGTCAAGGCAGACAGTAGAAAACATTTCAATCCTTTTCATTAGAACAAAGCACTATTCTCTTGACGGCTTTCAAATGCATATTGTTTAGCTATTATGTGCTAACCTTGACTATTATATTTCAAGCACAATAGCAGTGAGAGCTTTCTGCTTTTTGTTCGTTAGTGATCATGGTAAGAGGATTTCTTTTTTTTGCAGGGTCAGTAAAATATTCAGTTATAAAGGAAAAAAAAAGAAAAGAAGAAAAAATGAAATATTTATGTTGCAGTAGCAATGAGAAGGAAGTCTGAGGTCTCCCCTTGCGTCTCAGTTTTCAGGTAGGTCAGATGGTTCCCGGTGTGGATTTTCACCCCAGTGTGGCTTGTACTTCTCTTCACAGAAATGAAAGACTGCAAGTGCACCCTGCCTAGACTGCTCATATGACTAGTGACAAGTTGATGCTGAAGTGACTGCAATGTAAGCTGCTGAAAGCCTCAGGCAACGTACGGCAGGTAAACGGTTAATTAAAATGATTCTTCAAGGATACCTTTAAGCGATCATGGAGCCTTTCCAAATCTCCACAGGGAGTTATTGATGGAAATCGCTGCTCCACATTTTCTCTCAGGGATACACACAGGGTTGGTTACCTTAACTGTTTCTGACATTTCTTCTGTCTGACCATGAGGTTCCTGAGAAGGGAAGATTAAATTGCTCCTGTTTAGAATGAAATGTGACACAGGTGAAAGCCAAAGATAAAGATACAAAAATGTGTAAGCAACAGATGAAATCTCCTGATAAAGCCTAGGCTCTTTCCTAGGACCAGGTGGGCCATGCACACTGGAGGACAGAAGTTCTCTCCAAGGGCTTTGTAGCCTCTACTTGCCCAAAGGCCTGATTGATTTTTTGCTCCATTCTCCTGAACTAAGCTTTTGCAGTTTCCACCATCTTTTCTTTTCCTCCTTTTTTTTTTCCTCATCTCATTCTTTTTTTTTGACCAGTAAACTCATTTTGTTCCACTTACTAAACTTCTTCTCAAAGTAATGCAATTCCCATCACCATACAAATCCTTCTTCCTGACCTCTTCATCTCTTCCCATTCATTCCTTCCTTCTCTCTTGCACCACCTCTCAATCCCATGTTTTCCTACCCTAAACTTGAACTCTAAGATTACACCCTCCCACTGTCACCCTTTTCCCCCCAGTGGCTTCAGCTCTTTCCTCTTCACTGTTTGATTTTTCTCCTTCCTCAGTGCCAACACCTGACAGAGAAGGAGTCACTGATTATACATCTTCATTGTAATTAAACTGGGCCAGAGCCCATTCTCTGGCACTAAGAGCAAGTGGCATAGCCTGGCTCACATCCATACAGCTAAACTCTCTTCCTCCCTTAACAGGATGGCTTTATCCTTTCTGCCTATTGGGAACAGCCCTTGGCAACTGCTGCTCTCTGAGCCTTGCCCAGACACAGTCTCTCAGAGTGCTCCCTAGGACAAGACAAAACTGTGCCAGGGAGCATGCTAATAATTAAACACTATAGACTGTGCTACAGGCCTTGGTGCTGTTTAATTTACTCATAAAAATGCAGCTGAGAGAATGGGAGAGGCAATGTCCCTACTGACAGCTCAGGTACAGACCCACGGGGGGGTCTGTTTGCCCCATGCAGGACAGCAGACTGAAGGCTGAGTGTCAGCCTATGGAGCTAGTTATCTTTCAAGCATAAACTTGCCTAAATATGGGCAGGTTTTTTTAACCTCATGGGGGTGTGGGAAGCATGTCCTTGGTTAAACTCCTGCCCTCCAGCCACCACTGCCAAGTTTCTGCCCCCAAATATAAGGTTCCAAGCAAGGATTTTATTGGAATTTTTAAATAAGAGTGAAAAAACATATTTTTTCTCGCTTCCCTCCCCCGCCCTGACGTAAGCATCACAAAATTCATCTGAAAGAGAACACCCACATGGGAAATTTTAGCTCCTTTAGTTAACATTTAGCAAAACCTGCAGCAGCTGAAAGCAGGGTCTTATTGCGTGTAAGTAGTGTAAAACATGTTAGTAGTAAGTGGTAACACCTCTATCTGCCACACATAAGTGTGGGTATACATGCAGACTGTCGGGTTGGTGCTGACATAGCTCCTTTGGCAAATCATATTTACCTGAGACCAAGCTGATGCTGTATCAAAAGGAAGGTCCTGAGTTTTCAGGATGGGTTTGGGAGTGGTATTTTGAACTGGACTAACGTGAGGTGGTGTGAAGGCAGAGGTAGAGCTGGTCTGCTGGCTGCGTGGCAAAGCACTGCAAACCTGGGACTTGTGACATGGAAATCCTCCATAACCAGTGACTCTGATATTCACCCCTCTTGTTTTAATATCCTGTAAGAGTCTGAGACAAGTATCACATATACATCCAGGTGTGTGACACACACAGTGCCTGTATATATGTGTGTATAGATTGACAAAGTGTAACATCATTACATATTGAAAGGATTAAATTTGTAAGATAGATTATTGCTGCTTCCATGGCTTTGGAAGTGTTATATACAGCCACTAGTAAAACCAATAAATAATTATGGTGTTACTTAATTCTAAAGTTATTTCTGAAATAACCATGTATATTTGCTGAAGATTTTGCTTGCCTTTGAAGCCTGAAATAATAGGCAATCAACGTCTGTAACCCAGCTGTTTACTCTTTTCAAATACACGTTTGTAGATTGGGTCACTGGTTCTCTGCACTAACAATGAAGAAGTCTTAGATAAAGCTTTTCAGTGGCTGTTACCTGGAATTTGTAACGGACTAAAATTTCAGATTTGGCTCTGAAGACAGTAATGTGTTCATCACCTCATGCTTCATGTAACCACTTCCTTGTGTACAGTATGAGCGAGGAAGACTGAAATATGGGCATGGCCAAAGTGTTCTGTATGCCATTTTGTCCTCAGTTCCCCTTGTTTCCTTTTCCTAAGCTGTCACCCTGGGAGTTTGTCCTCTCCCAGTGCAATGACAGTTGTATGGGAGGTTGGAGCCAGGTTCCTCAGCCATATGTCTGGTTGTGTGGTCCGAGGCAGAACAGGTATCTTCTGCAATACAGGCTGCACACTTTAGCTTGGGGTGGAAGTGATCCTTGGTCATCCTATCTAGTACATGGATGTTTGCTTCCTACAGTTCCTTTTTTCCCCCCAAACAAAATCCTATGGTCTTCGTGTGAAATCAAAACAGATGTTCAAATTACATGTGTATTAGCACACACTAAGTCCATCCAAGACAATGGAAAAGCTCTGATGGGCCTATCTTGTGTTAGAGGAGCAGGTAACAGTGTCTTTGTGCACTCTGTGGGAACTGACAAGACTGTCTTGCTGGGGAGATTGGCAGCAGAAGATTATTAATGCACAGATAAAGGAAGAGCATTATCTCCTGGCGTTGTTCAGGCCATTGGCAAATTTCCCTTCAACTCCAGCAGAGATGGAAGTTAAGCTGAGATGCTTGCCTTTTTATGGACAGATTTTTCTTTTCAATTCAGAGATAAAGATTTTTGGAGGGGAAAGACAGTGACTGTCAAGACAGAAGATGGCTGTGAAAGCAGCAATTGCTTTGGCAAATCTGAGTGCTGTGGGACCCATTACATAAATGCTTGAAGAGGCAAGTAGAGATTTCCAAGCTGGGACCCTAGCTGGAGACAAATAGGGCAGAGAAACTGAAGGGAAAGGCAGGCCACCAGAGCGGAGGTGATGGATGGGAAAGCGAGGCAGGCCACAGGGATCAGCGTGGTGCAGAGAGCACCCAAATCTCAGATCTTTGATCTCGTCTTGGTGTGTCACTTAGGTGGCTCAGCAGGCTCATGGAAGAACGGTTATCAAAACACTGCCAGCATCTCTGAAAGAGGGAGAAAATGACAGCTAGAACACAGAGACTATAAGTAAAACCAGATTCAAATTGGCATCTAAAACTTGTTCCAATAGAACACCTTCACTCCTTTCCAAGTTGTCCGTGCAAACACTGCACGGCTGCAATTTGCTTCTGAGAGATGCTGTGTTTTCTTCAAACTGAGAACTTCTCTGGGCTTTCCCTTTCTGGGACGACTTTCCCTTGGTCGAAGAGGACTGTGTGAGGGATCGCTTAAGTGATCTGGATGTCCACAAATCCATGGGCCCCGATGGAATGCACCCACGAGTGCTGAGAGAGCTGGTGGATGTCATTGCTGAGCCACTCTCCATCATCTTTGAGAGGTCCTGGAGGACAGGAGAGGTGCCCG
>Ga0065711_1026402_pt1 | contig 73205 bp, 29 predicted proteins | sample Hoacrofraction12_FD_59098 | JGI IMG/M metagenome (GOLD analysis project Ga0065711, IMG submission 59098) | Hoatzin crop microbial communities from Cojedes, Venezuela - Epithelial fraction 12 v2 (version 2) | ecosystem: Host-associated > Birds > Digestive system > Esophagus > Crop | place... | reverse complement strand
CCTGTGCAGCCTGCTGTAGGTGACCCTGCTTTGGCGGGGGGGTTGGACTAGATGACCCACAGAGGTCCCTTCCAACCCCTACTATTCTGTGATTCTGTGATTCTGTGTAATAGTCAATACCAAACTGCTACAAAGATTTTGTAAATCATTTCATATGTATCATAATATGAAAATTCACATAACATCATAAAGTTGTCTTCTTTACATTGAATGGCAAATGTACCTGTATTCCAGTATATATAGATTTTGCTGTTAAGTATGATGATAGTTTAGATTTCTTTATTTTAGATTTACACAAAGTTCCCTTCTTCAATAATTTTTGCCTCTGCTAACACACAGTAATGATGGAAATATAAAAAACTTACACATTTGTTTTAGTCAAAGTAATATGTGTTACGGAACTTTTAAAAAAAATTCTGTTTTAATTCATGAAAAGGTGACTAAAGTAACTTTTTTAAAAAATATCATATCGAGAATTTGTTGATTTGCGGGTTTTTTTGGATAGAGAAAGGGAGGTGCAAGAAAAGGTGAGAAAAAAAGCGTTTTCTAGAGAGTTTTTTGATCTTCTTGCCTAATACTGTCAAAAGAGTACAAAGCAGTTCATTCTGTGAATGGTTATTCTGAATAAGAACAATATAAGAATTATTTAAAATAATCCTCTATTAGAGCCTGCACTGCATTTAATTTTAAGAAGGGAAGCTTCAGAAAAGACTGGAATTGTGAATGATTGTTATGACCCACTCACTATTATCACTCAAGCACTGCTACCAGAAAAAATTGCTTTATACTCTTGCACAGTAAAGTTTTGTCTTCTGAAGTTTAAAAGGATTTCTACTGGAAGGTTAGCTTAGAATAAGATATCATTATATCCCTGAACTTGAATTGTCCATCTACAAGTAACAGAACTGATGAGAATAAATTTGTTAAAGCAGAGTAATAACATAATAGGATAAATGAAGTTCACTACAGAAATATCCTGAAAACAGATATATGCAGCATTATATACAGTCTATTATGTTAGCTTTACGTACAGTCTATTATGTTAATCTCTAACACTGCTAGCAATAAGTATTCCAGAGTTGTATTTAGAGATTATTATCTAAACTCTGCTTGCACTGAAGTCAGCAGAAGACTTAGAAATTAACCAAGCTCTTACGGAGTCTTACTGAGATATCCTTTTTATTGTGTTTTTACCTTTTCCAAATATATGTTTATTTATTTCATGCAGCTTAATGTGTGACTCTAGACTGTGAAGTTGAAATGGGGTGAGAACTTGCACACTCTTGTAAACATTACAGTGACTGTCAACATTCTTCTTTCATAATTGCTATGTTTACAATTAACTTGTTAATTTTCAGTTTGCTTTTAGTCAAATATTGAAAAGAAAAAATATAATGCACAGCAAATAAGACTTCATTTGTAATCTCTGAAACACAATATCTAACACTACAAAATTAATATAGCCATATCTATATTCAAAATAAATTATCCCTTACTTCAGAACTCTCATCTGAGATGTTGCAAAGAAAACTCAATGATTTTCAGCAAAACCTAGTAAACTATATTTGCTGACCCTTCAGAAAGCATCAGTAAGAGCTGACTTAGCCTTTGAAAACATCATATACTTGGCTGTGCACTAATAAAAATTCTGAAAACATATTCATAACAAGTTTCAAACCATTAGTGTAAATTAGGAATGATGTATGACATACATATCTAATGTTAATATCTTAGACACAACCACATGCTTTTGCCAATTATGTTTAATCATATTACTTAGGCAGCCTAGATACTCTGTGACTGACACATTACCTGAAAACAATTCAGTCTCATTGTGTGCTTCTTCAGTAGACGCTCTTCCAAACTTTGTCTCCATTTAAAAATCGTCAGAAGAGATGGCCACTTCAGTTGGCTTGACTCTTGCGTTTTTCCTTTCTGCCCATCCAAAGAACACCTTTTTTGGTAATGTGGGCACAAAACCTCATGAGATGTTGCTTTTACGCTAGGCACACTTCCTCTATGATTTATCAAGGCTGAGTTATTTACCACTAAATAGTTCATTTTTAACCTCAGTCTTCTGATTATTGTTTTCTGTCTTCTTAAAAAAAAACTATAATATTAAAAAGAATGTTTCCCTTACACATCTGTTTTCAAAACTTTATGAAATAATTTTAGCTTTCTGTATACAAGAGCATTCTGTACCCTAAATTGCAAACCCATAAATTTGGCTGTAACATATGGTATTTGATGCTATTAATTGTGCAATACCAAACAGAGTTATGTCATGCACGTGACACAAAATTTGTTATCATTTTTATCTGACCTATCTCAGAGCCTCGGAGAGGTTCCTAATCCATTATTAACAACCCTTATACAAGACAGGCTATGCTGTAGCTGTCCTCTCTCACTTGTGTGTCCTGCACTGTTCCTCTTCTATTGTAAAAACGTTACTGTTTTGTATTTTATATTGCCAAAAGCAGATCACAGCATCAGCGCGCTCACACAGCATGAAAAACAACTCCATTGACACATATTCAATCTAGCCAATAAAGATGTAGTAGCCCTATGAAATGCCTGTGAAAAAGCCGCAAAAAATAAAAAGCTTGCTGAATATAGTGTGCAGAACCACATAATTAAATGCCAGAGGGCTGTGATTTCTGCTGGATGAGCTGAACTGGTTCTTCTATTTTTTATTTTTTTTTTAATCAGTCATTCAAGTCTGTGCCTATGCAAGAACACACATATCTCTCCACACTAAAACAATAATAGGAAAATAACGCCTCTGGCAGAAGTTGTAGCTAGCAAAGTTGCAATTGTAAAAAAACTGTCTGACCTTTCCCTCCCTCTCTGCACCCTCCTCAAATACACTGGAAATAGAATTGTCTGCAAATTTGGCAGCCTCTGACTTAATTTTCTAGAAGCCAAGCTGACATATTTGTCATGAATCAGAAGATGTTTTTGCTACTATCACACAGTTGTCTTCCATTTAGGTAATATTTGAAATACTAGTTTTCAGTAAGTATTGGCACTAAATAGAAAATCAGTGTACAGAGTAACTTTTTTTATGTCTCCATCTTTCTTTTTTTGGATGCTTAACTCAGTGTCCAAACATCTATCTGCTGGTATTATTGACCAATGAATTCAACAATTACTGGAACATTTCTGCACAAATCTGGACAAATCTCAAAGTTTCCAGCAATTTCATGGAAAAGTAAAGAGAATGCGTTATTGTTTCCAGTGAAGGAAGGGCTGCAACACTGTTACATTTTTAAACACCAGGTAATATGCTTGGAAGTAAGAAAACTGGGGGTAAAACTGCAATGGCAGCGTGCAGTCAATGCTTTTAAGAATCAAATGAGGAGAAGGAAGTCTATCAGAAATTAAACTCTGCCATTCCTTGTACTTATTTGCTATTATTAGACGTAGAGGACCACAAAGGAAGAAAATTCAGCAGTACCACCAGGAAATATTTAACCTACATGAATGAAGCACAAAAAAAGAGAGAGATTTCTGGATTTTGTGGTGCAAGATGATTTTGGTTTTCGGTTTGTTTTGGGGCTTTTGGGGTGCAGGGTGGAGGAGTGGGAGGGAGACACACCACATATCAGACTGTCAAGTCTTAGTACCACTTGCTCTAGAGCAACACCAGTAACCTCCTCCCACCAAACTGTTAGAAATGAAACTGCAAGCAAGCCAGAAAGATTCTACTTCTCCCTGAAAGCAAAGCATCATTTTCAGCTGGCAGACCTCTGCTGCGTCTAGACAGATAATAAAGAAATAATAACTGTCAAGCAGCACAAATTGACTTTATCATTATTATCAAAAGGGAAGTAAAACAGTCCAAGGGAACACTAATTTTGCTGCTCAGCTAATTTTTGTCATGACTTGCACAGCACTGGGCTTGATTAAAGTGTTTTATCGTCTTCATTATTTTCGACACTTGTATAATTGATTTTTTTTGCTAAAATCTCTAAAATAATTTTCTGCTGAGTTTCAGCAGTGAATTCACATGCTAGTTGTAAAATATTGTGCCATTGAGAAAACTCTATGATTTGTCCAGTTTTGGGATAAAAAAATTGTATTCTTCCTCTAAAGCACAGCAGAAGGTCATGGATGACATCATCAGAGGATCATTTCAGTCAGAAGGGGTTGCCTGACATTGCTCTTTTCCTTTCCCAACAATATCAGCAAAAGCAATGAAAGAAAGTATTCTTGTGAACTATCGCTAGGCATTTACACAAAAATCAATGTGATATTTTGGTAGGGCCAGTGGTTGGGGACAACATAAGAAAAAAAAAAGAAAAGAGGGAGAATACTTGACAGCAGGAAATCTCAGCTGGAAATACTTCAGCTGAGTTTTCAGTTGAAAACTGGAAGAAAACTGTGAAGTGACTACTTAAGAGTTCAGAATAGAGACAAGAGGAAGAAAAGAGGTCTTGAAAAAGTAATACATGGGAAAAAGATTTATTTAGTCTAGTGAGGGAAGGAGTAATAAAGAGGCATTCTAGTCTTTAAAGAAAAAGAAAGCTGCAATAAGAAGTAAATATATATTCATTAATACAAGAAGGTGAAGTGCTTAAATTTCAATAAATATTTGGAAAGGAAACTTTCATAAATATAAGGAGTGCTGGAGAATGTTGTCTGAGATGACCATAGAAAAATGTGGAATTTTCAGACTGCACTGGAAAGACATCTATCAGGATTAGCTGATCTTGTCTTGAATCAGGGGGATAGTTAAAGTGACCTTCTTTGTTATTCCTGTCTTGTTTCCTTTAATTTTTATTTATTAGTGACTTATTTTCTCCAAGAATACAGGAAAACAAAGATTTTTAGCCTCTAGTTTTAATGCTGAACGTCTTAGAGAAGGTTTGAAGAACCTCCCTTAAAATGCAAATGAACAAAAAATAATTACTTTAGATATTTGGAATCAACCTTTCAATATTTTGCATATAAATTCACACCAACACCTAAAAATATAATACAAATAAGCAAATACACTGCCCGCCCACCCACCCAAGATCAGGAAATTTCTTAAAAAAAAAAAAATCAAACATGTATTTTCTTATAAAGAAACAACAAAAGTGTCTATCTACTCCTCCAACAACAAGTTCAACAACACAGACTTAAGACTGTTTATAAAAGCAATGAAGATATTATAATCTCACTTATTTTCGAAGATTGGGGTCACTATTTAAATTCCTAATTAGCTGGGAAACCAGAAAGACACTGATGTTCAATATGTCTAAAACTATACGCACAATAGGAATTCTAAAACTGTAAAATTACTGTTAATGATTTTTTTTAAGAGCTTACAGTATCACTTCTCTTCCCTGGTAATGACTGAGACAATTTATATATACCACAGAGGGCACAGAAATCACACTTAAAGCAAACAGGACCTTTGAACATAACCCCAGCTCATAGGTGTGTTGGGAGATACTGGCAAAATACAAGAGACTGTTTCCCAAAATTTAGGTTTTGGTGCACAACACTGCAGATACATAAGACTGTACATCAAAGTGTTACAGCATGTTAAGAACATGAAAGAAAAGATCTGGGGTGGAATTCAGCTGGCTATATATAGAAGACTGATAACATTTTAGGTGCCCCAGGGTATTCTACCAAGCCTAGAGCTGCCACTCCAGAAAAGATCAGATTTCTAGAGGTCCTGTGTCATATCTGATACTTCGCATAAATGTCTTGGCTTCTCTAAGGTACCTAAAATGCGTGAGAGACTGATGCCTAGACACCCAAATCGTGCCAATTATGTTCTGAGACCCTTCAAGCAGTTTATGTCTGCTTGTGTGTTGCAGCCACATAATTGTGTTAAGCTCATTCATTTGCCCAGAAGCCTTTGCAAGGAGCAAAAAGAACTGACATTTTCCGTAGTGAGATTCTGAGTCCCTGTTAAAGAAGAATGTGCTAAAATACTAGTAACAGAAATCACTTTTATACAGGTTAATGTCACCAGAAATTTCAAATGCCTAGTGAAATGAAAATAAGCAAGGAAATGAAAAGAAAAGCGAGAGGAGAAAAAAGGATAGATAAAAGAGAAACTTGTCTTAAGTCTAATGAGCAAAGTAATAAATTCACCTTCCAACATTAACTGGAAACCAGTTCCTACCAGTTTTTCAAGAAAGTCTGAAGATCAAAGGTATGTAAATAAAATCCAGCTAGGGTAAGTATGCTAATGTCTTCCTAATTTAGAAGAAAAGTAATCAATAAAAAGGAAGCAGGGACAGCAAAAAAAGAGAGAGGCATAAAATGAAAAAATCCATTGGAGAGCTGAATAGAAAGGGACCTTCTCTGAACCATTCTGGGAAATCTTAATATAGAGATGGCAGTACTCAAGTCATTTAAAAAAGTGGCAAAAATGAAATAAAAATAAATAAAGAATAAAATAATTGTTTTTCACCAGACTAATTCTCCTAGCTGAGAAGCTGGAGACTGGGACAATATTATCACATATGTGTTCTCAGTTCTGGTACAATTTCCATCTGCTTGGTGGGAGACTGAACAAGATGAACCCCTTGGGCAGACCCAGCATAGATATACTTCCAATTAATTCAAATATAAATAATAAATTCTGGGTGTAACCGACATCTTTCTCTACTGTGCAAAGAAAAAACAGACGCAAAAAAAAATAAGGCTGAAGAGCCTCATGTAACAGGGCAGACACGACTGCTCTTTGAATTTGTCCATCTGCTCTCCTTTCCTTAGAGCACAGAGGAGAATTTCTGTCTTCACTTTTCAGACTCTACTCTTCTGCTTTCAGAGGACTAAAGAGAACATTTTCCAAAATCAGTAACATTTCTAGATCATTGATGTTATTTCTCAAAGTTGTTTTGGAGCTTCTGCATATCCTGCATATCGAATTTCATCACAATGTTGCCCACTGTTCCATCTTACCAGTGATCACAGCCAAGAGGATAATAAGAATTTTTTCCTTTCCTTTCCCCCTGCCTCTAAATGTATCTTCATTTTTGTTACAGTTTGAATGTGGTGTTTCCTTCCTGACCCCGCCGGCATGAACATCCTTTTTTCAGACCTTATCTATACTTTAAGAGAAGATATGATAATATCATAATTATTCTTGAAATATATTCATATCTACTAACTACCTCTCTCTTAACACATAAATTATTGATAACCTCCAGGCAAGATCATTACCTGAATATGCAGCTGGAGCTGTTCTCTGTTTCAATTCATAATTACAGAGTTTTCATTATTCTCTGCTAGTAGAGATTTTTGGTTAACAGAAGGAGAAGGAGAAGAAAAAAAAAAGCCAACAGATCAACTAATCTGCTCATTAAATGATTTTTTAATTTTGGGCCACTTTACATGCATACTGTTACACCTGGCTGAAGGAAACACACTGCTGCACATTCGCACGTTCCTCCAATGTGTAAAGAGTACAGGATGAAATAATTCTTTATACCTGTTAATAATTTTATTGAAGAATTGGATCTACCAAGTTACAAATTGTGCCATGGATGCTATAAACCAGAGTTTATCCCATAGATGCTTTTTAAACAACCCTATTTTAAGTATTCAAAGAGTATAAAGAACTGACTAAAATCAGTGGTCTTTCTCATCTGTTATTTTAAAGAACACTATCAAGCAACCTAAAATTAAGACTGTGCTTTTTGTAATAGCTGTATTTTTCATACTTCAGTGAGATAAAACATTTTTGCTCTTCTTTTTCCCTCCTTCCCAAAAGCAGATACACTGTAAACTGCTTGCTGGCTGGTACACTTACCGATTTTTATTTCACATCAGAATTTATGTATCACCATAGTAATAAAATGAAAATGCTTAGCAGATATGGCACTGTGAAGGCTATTCAAACCTTGAGTCATCCTTATAATTTTCTGGAAAGTAGACAGAAACATTTCTCGTATTGTCAGTAGCCAAATCGGGGTTTCATGACCCCCCTGAACACTTCACTACAAACTAAATGAAGACCTAGTAGAGAATGTAGGGTTTCAAATGCACAATTTTTATCTCTAGAACATGACTGATGGCCTCATTTCCACAAGATTTTAATTGCATTATTATTTCAAGTGCATTATGCTAATTTTTGGAAATTTTAATAGTGTTCATCACTGTCAAAACTAAGCATATGTATTACAATATAACTTAAACAATCCATCTATACTCATTTCACAAATTATTCACAATCTAAGTGTTTTTATTCTTGACAACCCTTTTGTTTGTAATGTTTTAAAATGTTTTAAAAGGTATTAAAGCAGCCAGTTTTATCCTTTGGAATAATTTCCCACAAGTCTTTTCACTGGAATCAGCAGAAGCAGCTGTGAAAGATAATCAACACCATTTTGATAACTGACACTTTTGTGCTTTGTGAAATCAGAATATTAACACATTGCACTTCGTGTCAAATCACGCTTCAAAAGTTCCTTTGATTTACTAAGTGCATCAGTCTCCTAACAAAGCAGTCTCACACAGAAATTCTAATGTGAACTGAAATGCCAGCTCTTAAGTATTCAAATTCTACGTCTTCTCCCTTACTTCCTTCATCTGTTTACAAGACATTGTGGTTAAAATGGTAACGTTATTATAATTGCAAGCTTTTTGCTGATTTTATGTATTGAGGTACCTGTGTGCATATAGTCGTATACATACGTTTTTTTAGTGTGTTCACAAGTATAAATGCAGATCAGAAAAGCAAGAATTGTAGAAGAATGACAGAGTTCCTCTATTTCTCACAGCTGCAAAAGTAAGTGTAAAATGGACAGTACAAGAGGTACAAGAGGATAGTACAACAGTTAACACAGTTGCTTTACAAAATGGAGAAGATTAATTCTCATAACGGATATCTTTAAACCAAGGTGTTTCATAAAAGATTAGAAATAATAATCAAAACATGCCTTCTGATTTCTAGTTATTCTTAGGTGAGTAGAATGAATTAAAAATACGTTTGTCATCAAACGTATGCGCTCTAAAATACCTGTAAACCTGTATTAGTAATGATATTTCATTCAAAAAATTTATTTTAGCTTTAAACAGAGTCTCTCAGAAAAGGAGAAATGGAAATTCTAGGGAAGGAAGTAATAATTTCTTTAAAATTATTTGCCTGTGTTTCCATTATAGAATGGGAATCTTATGCTGTAGTATGCTCTCTGCAGCCTCAGGACTTTGCGACACAGAAATATTTGAAAACTACTTTCTACTTTCATAAAAATAGCTTGTAATTTACAGAGTCCTTTTTTTTTGCAGCAGCAGCAGCAGCACCTGGCTCTTGTAAAGCTGCCCGGCAGGATTTAGTTGCAGGTATAATACTGGAACATTTTTGACACATCTTTCCTCTAGGAGAAACATCTAAAATGCCAGCGTCAGGCAGGTACCAGAAGCTGTAACCCTACTGCCAAAGGGAATAGCAGCCATGATAGTTCCCTGCTAAATAACAAGCAGCATGTATGAGAGAGGCTGTGAATTACTGAGCGAGGTCCGTGCAGCCATCTCACATGGAATGAGCCTCAATAACAGTTTGTCCTCTATTTTTTTATGCGGGCTGCATATTAAAATCTTATTAGTATGATAGTCCAAGTTGTAGAGGCATTTATACAATGGAACAGCTGCATTTTTGTTCAGAACTTCATTTACATCTCTCTGGATAAAGGGTAGCCTCAACTTTTATTTTCTTAGGTTGAAAAACATGTGCATATGTTTTGGGTATTCTATTAGCTTTTTCCACAAAAAGCTCTGTTCCTTTTCTGCTTGATTATACAAAAATATCAAAGAAATTATTCAAGCTTTGAATTTCTGCACATCTCTTGTATCATGAATTGTTTTACCATGCAAGAATAAAAAGGATTTGATTCAGAATTTATTCTAGTAAGCTCCCAGTCTGGAGGGACTCTCTTGACCTTGCACATAGGGCACTAGTTAAGCAATTTACACCAGTATCAGTAGGTGTGGCACACCTACAGCTCTCCACATCAATTTCATATTATTACCATGTCAATAAAGCTAAGCCATTGCTCTAGATGGAGCCATGAATTGGGCAGAAAGTTCACTAGGAACACAGTAACTCCTGTAATAGCAAGATATACAATGTTAAAATATTTTGATATTTAAGGTTAAAAAAGAATAATAAAATCAGACTGCCAATGTCAGCTATTATGAAATGTTAATACTGAAACACAGGAGTTATGTTACACCATTTACTTGAGGAGAAATTATCTTTGAACCACAGCTGAGATTTTTAACCAAATTGATGGGTTTTATGCTTTTTGCTGTTTTTCTATTTACCATTAATATAAAATGTAAAAAGCTCTTCACAAGTCTGAAACTTCTCCCTTTTATTCTCTTTGATGCTTCAGAGAGGATAGGAGTCCAAACCAAGCCTGGAGACAGCGCATTAAAACAAAAAATTCCTACCTTTGAGAGAGTGTAGAGTAAAAATATCCACACACATATGAAAAAGAGAAATAAAGAAAAATGTGAGATAATTTGCAAAAGCAGGCCAGTGGCAGAATCTGGGAATAGCGATTCAGTCTCTTGGCTTTCACAGCAATTCTCCATTAGGGACCAAGGTGACCTTGCAAAGCTAGAATTAAGACTTTCAATTATAACAATCTTGTATGAACTGACGAATGCGCTCAATTATACTGGAAGAAATATTTTTGTCTACCAAGAGGCGAAAGTGTGTTTTTTTTCTCATCTGGGAAACATTCAGCTTTCACAGCAGCATGATTTCTTGTCTTCTACGGAGAGACCAGGGTAGGTCTAAGGGTAAAACTTGGCCTTCTCTGCCATGTATTCCAATGGATCAGCCAGCCTAGTCCAGCTGCCCCTGTCCTCCAGGTGCTCAGAAAACTACACAGAAGTGAAAAATGTCTCTGTATACAGAGGGATGTTTTCTGCATTTCTGAAAGATGAACAAAATGTTCCTTCATGGTTCTTTAAGGTCTGTAACTAGATCATCACATCTTCCTTCTCTGACAAAGCAGGAAAATACATTCACTCCACTTTGCGATGAGATCAGCAACAAGAACGATGACAAAGAATTTCAAAAGTAATTGCACGTTCCCTGTTGCTCAGTACCAGTTTGAGGTCACATTGCTGTTCACCTTAGGGGGATTTGTACTGACTGACAATATTAGACAATAGCAACATTTTAAATGTAATCTCTGATATAAACACTACATAGCTATTTAAAACTAAGAAGAGAATTCATTAGTCTGTGGGATGGGGAATTCAAAGCTGAAGGACTAATAAAAATCTAACTGGATCATACTCACAGAAATGACAGGGTTTTTCATGACATTTATGCAATTAAATGCTTTTCTGCAAGAATAGGCTGTTCTTACAGCTTGTACTACAGCACTTCGACAGCACGTGTGCTGGTGCAACTCATGCTCCTGGAGATTAAGTAACTAATATAAATGAGCTTTTTCTTCTTTCTTCATTTTTCTGTTTCTTTTTGGTAGTAACAATACAGATTAACTAAACTAAAGCAAACCTGGTAACTCCAGAAAAAGGTTTTAAGTAAAACCTCTAGGTTTGTATGTAAGTGCATTTTGCTTTTATGAAAGGTTGTCTTCATGGATGTGCGTTCAAGTGTGAAATGTAAATGAGCAGAACTTCGGAAATAGGTGTACCTATGCATAGAGGTCATCTTAAATAAAACAGAATGGGAATGCTTATCCTGTTAAACATTCTCTGTGATCTCAGCACAAAATTACCCTAAGGACTGCAAGCATCAGCATTATTGCAACGTTCTGTAAGTTTTTTCTGTCAGTGTAGAAAGTTTAATAAACAAAGTAATATTCACTTTCCAAAGTTTACCAAACATTTCATATCCTAAAAAGTGGACAAATAGAGCAAGTCAACAACTAAATTCTACCTCTTAGACATAACAAAACTAAAAAAGGGATATATTTTTCACAAATCTGGGGTCTATACGCAGAATAAAAACTTCACCTCCACAAATGACATGAACTACACAGAGAAACCAAGGAGAAACATAACTAACAAGGAACACTGAATAATTCAAGACATCTTTCATACATCACGGCAAGGTTCACAGAACAGCAAGGGGAACGCCTCAATTAGTGATGTGCTTTCCCCTTCAGGGAGCAGTGAAAGTTAACTTTCGCCATTAGTGCAGTAGAATATCACTTTAATAAATTTATTTTAATAGCACTTAATACAAGTCCTTAGATACAAACAAGAACACAGTAAAAAGGCAAGGTGGGGAAATAGGCTCTTAGCTCAAAAAGACAACTGTAGCAAGACAGCCTTCAGATGGAAGTGAGCTTGCTTCACAAGGTTATTAGGAAATTTCCCAGGTCTACTCCAAGTTAACTAGAGACAGTAAACACCCTTAAAATTACAAAATAAATCTCAATCTATGACACTTCTCTTTTGGACTCAGGTTATTTAATGCAAAGGTAAGTATGTAAGGCATTATAGAAAGTAACATTTCTGAGCATAAAAGACTTAGGGGGGTTCAACAGAGTGTGAGAGAGAAAAAACTTAGTATTTTCTGCTTACCAAACTTCACTGCATTTCAACTCTAACGCACACAAGTGCTAAACCGTAACAAAGTCTGTCCACCTTTTCCTTTCCAGCCATGTATTACAGGATGTTAGGGAGAGATCAGAACATGAGTAAAGAGGAAAAATTCTCTGAGGCATACATATTCCTGGTGGAAATATCTTCCGGCCATACATCTCCCTGGGTTCAATCTGTAGCCCCTCTGCTGTATCTGAGACATCTGGCCCAGTCCTGCAAACTGTTTACCTCTTCACTTGCTCTGAATAGCAAAAACTATATGAGTTCTTATAAACACCAAAACCAACTTGATCTGGTCTAGATTAAATAATCTATTCTAGATTAGATAAATTTCTACCACATACTAGAATAACACGTTTGTTAAAAAAAGGGTCCTAAGGTACGTTAAGTATCCATTTTTTAAAACTCATTACGACTGAGCATATAAAAACTTCTGAATGAGTTAAAGGTGAATAAGAACACCTGAAAAACACTCCTGTAATTCATTTATATTTTAAAGTTCATCTGGGAGCATTTTAAAATTGAAGACTTTTCAACTGTCTCCTATGTTTTTCAGTCAATATATTTGTAATAGAAGGACAGCATTCCCCAGGTAAAACAAAGAGCCTCAACAGCTTGTGTTTTCATGGAAAAAATAATTTTTAAAATTATATTTGTAATTTAACATTAAATTTCTGACTGATCTTTCTAATACTTCACTGAGTGATCTGGAGAAGAGTCACAGTTTAAAACCCTGGCTATCATTTCAGTGACATTTTAGGTGTTGACGAGAAGTTCTGAAAGCCAATACTTTGCGAAATCTTAACCATGAGTGTAACAGAAGTAGACAGCCAAAAAATATAACATTGAAAAATATTCTGGATCTCTCAGAGAATAGGGAGACATCACAGGACTCTGACAAACAAGTGATAAGTAGCGATAGGACAAGGGGTAATGGCTTTAAACTGGAAGAGGGTGGATTTAGATTAGATGCAAGAAGGAAATTCTTTACTTTGAGGGTGGTGAAGCATTGGCACAGGCTGCCCAGGGCAGTCATGAATGCCCCTTCCCTGGCAGTGTTCAAGGCCAGGTTGGATGCGGCTTTGAGCAACCTGGCCTATTGGAAGGTGTCCCTGCCCATGGCAGGCGGGTTGGAACTGGATGATCTATAAGGTCACTTCCAACCCAAACCATTATATGATTCTATGGTCAGGAAGGTAACCTTCAGCTCCACAGAAACATTACGTTGTACCAGCTTAAGAATCACTCTCCCTGGTTTTGCATCATGGGCTGGACACCTTGGTAAATATATTGCAAATCCCAACATATTGAGCCGTGCTCAGAGTATGACATTGTAATGCTTTGGGGAGTTCCTACGAGAACAAGTACCATCAAGAATTAACAGAAGAAGTATACTAAACAGACATAAGGCAAAGTCATACTCATTTAGGTGATGTACCAGCTATCAAAAAGTCATATTCCTTTAATAATGGTAGTAAACTGTCAGGCATATTTTTTCTTAACAAGAAAAAAATCAATAACAAAAAAAAATTAAAGAAAAAAACCCCACACCAACTTGTAGGTTCTACTTCCAGTGTTGCCTATCTGTAGGACATCAATTCCATCATTAAATTCTCTGATCAGCAATTTACTGTCTATAAGTGAGGTTGCACTTGAAATACAAGTCAAGTTAGAAACCAAGGACTGCACCAACAAATTTCAGAACCACAACCTTTCTTCTGAAAGACACTCAGAAAGGAATGTGAAAATAAGGAAAGGCTAAAACACAGCAATGAAACTTCAGAAGTAATTTGAAACTCTACAATGCTCAAAACAGATTTTACAAGACAGGGGCTTGCAAACACCTTTGGCTGGGTTCCAGCACCAGCAACGGTAGCAGACAGTGTAGAAAGATTTGTGGTGGTAGAGGCAGTTGGTGGCAGTGACCTTCCGCTGCGCCGGGCCAGGAAGAAGACTTACGTACTGCATAGAGCCCCGCACTACATCATTAGGACATGATTTCCAGTAGTAGTTAAAGTTTTCCTTCATGCTCCATGGTTAGAACAAAAAAGTCTGGCAACAGGTCAGTAGGGACTACAGAATATCCCAGTCAACAAGCTGACATTTCATTATTTGAACAGTTTACCACATATTCATTACCCTAAATGTAAGAATAATCTGGAAAATACAAGTTGACAGTTAACTGAATCTATTTTGAAGGATGCAATATTAAGCTGTTTGTAGAGATGTCATATTGCAAATACTTTATAAAAACATTTGCAATGTATTTTTTTATAACATTGGGAAGAAAAAGAACAAAAGAATGCAAACTAAAATAATCCATAGATTAACAAATATTCCAATATATTCAGTATACTATTCTAATGGCTTTTACTTTCAGCTTTTATATCTTCCACACACTATAGTATGGATAAATTTAGAGATATAATTTCTTATGCTACCTCCCCTTATTATAGTCTGAATAATTTAGTATGTTTATACTTTTGGAAAAAAAGGTAAAAATTACATTTCTTCTTATTCAGCATACATCCTCCCTGTTCAATTTCCATATTTCTTCCACCACCATGCACAAAAAGTTTGCTTTAACTGTTAACAAGTCCAGCCTTATGCTGAAAGTTTAATCTCCACAGTCTATGCCCACATAATTCTCAGGAAAGCCGTTGTGATCTTAAAGTCAACAGTGTGTACTTTGAGCTGTCCTGTCAGCTATTACCAACACAGATCTTGAGACAAGAAACTGTCTTGCAGTGGGACTCATTCACAACTGAGGCAGAACAGAATTAAAGATTTTCCCTTGTAATGGATCAGCTGTCTGTACAACCAAGCATTTATGAATTCAGGATCCATATATTGACTGAAACTCTGTACGCATTAAAGCATTACTTCTAATTAATGATCACATGATATTTCTCAAAATTTACACGTTTTAAATTACTTAATTCAAAATTACATAGTGTTTTTAAGTAGATTGTATCAGATACCTTATGGAAGTAATCTATATGAAAAATACTCTCATCATGGAACACATGCTACTTGATCTTTTTAATAAAGATTAATGAGAAAAGCAGTATCAGCAGATGTATCAGGCAAGTCAGACATTGCTAGAATAGCACCTAAAAAGAAGTAGGTTTCAGCTTATCAGTGAACCACTTGGTAGAATGATATGGACCAAGGACCAAATTTTTCAGCTGAAAAGTTAGAAATGGCCTTATTCACATAAGATAGCTGCTATTCTTCACATGTTGAATTTTTATTTTCTTTAAATTAACTGCTAAAAGGTACCATTTTACAGAAACAGAAATGCATCTGAAAAATTCCATTAGTGAAAATCTCCTGGAAAATCATATTTAAATACAGAAGCACTAGGATAAGTCTGAAGGGTATAACACTGTTTTTTCCAGACTTCAAAAGCTACACTTCATCATAAATGGATATAAAACCATTCTAGTAGACATTTCAGGAGTTTATAAAAGGGAATTCCAAATCACTAAAATATGTAGAAAAAAGCATATTCTCACTGGAACAAATTCTAGTGTTTCCACTATTGTTGATTCTGACATTCATACTGAGCTTAGAAGACAAGCCAGTGACAAGCTGAGACTAATATGTTATCCTTTTTTGAGATGGAAGGACATAACTTATTTATTTAGTTAGTTTTAAAATCATACTGACAATAAATTACAGAATCACAGAATCACAAAATGGTAGGGGTTGGAAGGGACCTCTGTGGCTCATCTAGTCCAACCCCCCTGTTGAAGCAGGGTCACCCAGAGCAGGCTGCGCAGGACCTTGTCCAGGCGGGTCTTGAATATCTCCAGAGAAGGAGACTCCACAACCCCCCTGCGCAACCTGTTGCAGTGAATCCTTATCTTTATACTGCATTTCTGCTCCTTAGTAAGTCTCCAGATGGTCATTTAGTAAGTATAACCTAGCTTTTCATTGAAACATTCAAAGGTGTTGTTTTCAGTGAAGATCAGCTTCCCTGTTCTAATTTACTCTTGAGAAACTTCTGTAGAAGTGCAAACCCTATATTATCAAGTACAAAGTGTATATAATCTCGTTTCTTCTCAGTCACATGTTGACAACATTTACACATAGGGACAAAGGAATCAAGACAAAACGAAGGAGATTAGGAATGAGAGGGTCTTGGTACATGATTAGTTTTTATACAAAAATATGGTCAGGCACATTTTATTTTATTATCTGTAATAAATATTGTTTAAAAACTACTGTAATAGCAACAGTAACTTACTTGTAGTGACTATGTAATGCCGCATACTGTTTTCTTCCTTATTAAACAAAATAGATGGGGAAAAACTGTTTAGAGTAAAGCAAGAGGGTGAAGAAACCCTGTTGATGTACCATTTTTATTATGCAAGTAAGTTAAATAATAGCAGCCTCTGACATAAAAGTAGGCTGCTACATAGGCATCCTAGGATTTGTATTCCTATTTTATGTTCTCCCAGGACAAAAAAAAAAATGCTGATTCCAAAACCTTTGACAAAAGTGAAGTATGGGAATTAATATTAATCACTTGTTTTCGTATTAGCAAGCCTGCTGTTTGTGCTGGCTTTTCTGATATGCATATAAGGTCTCCAGGGAACTGCAGTATATGATCTACACAGGAAACAAGACTTAAAGAAGCATGTGCCTGCCTACAAATGATGAAGGTATATCACAGGTCTGAATAAGCAGCTAAACTCTGACAGCTACAATTAAAATCAATAGTTCAGTCATATATAACTGTCTAAGATGTGGAATACATTTTGGAATAAAACACAGACACCTCGCTCACTACTAATTATAATTCTTCTTTCTGAACAGCTGAAGAAGCACTGAATGCAGTGGCTGAGATTTATGACCTTACTCCATTTGAAATTCAAAATACGTTTTCTTCTGCATTCATCTACAGTGGATATTATAGGAAATGCAGCAGCATCATATTCAAGATATCCATATGTACTTTTTACTAGTGTTAACATATTTTCTACTGGCATTTTGATTTTCTGCCAACCAGTTGCTGGGTTTTTCTTGCCAATTTTAGCAAAAAACAGTGAGAAAACTACTGACATATATTTGCTAGCCAGGAATTCCAGAGTTTGCAAGATATTTCCCATTATTCACCACAAAGGTCTACCACACATATGCTATGACTAGTCATACAGGCACTTAAAGTACTGTGTGATTTTACAGAAGGCTTGAGAAAGGAAACCTTCGTGAAAGGTGGAAGTTTGCTCAGTAGGTATTACACCAAATGCTGCGGAGGAGCACAGTGTTCCCTATAGCAACCTCATCTTTGTGAGGGAGGAAGAGAAAAGAGGTGAAACAGCACTAAATGTGTACAGTAGGATCTGGACAGATTTCAGCTAATTTTAATTGCCTGTGTCAGAAGCTTAGTCAACTTTGTCTCCCCATATGGTGAATAAAACATTTCCAGGGAGGAATTCAGCATGTGTAAATATGAATCACACCTGAATATAACCTGCTCCACGGATCAGGGCAATGTGACTGTGCCTCTAGTTTAAGGCTGAGTGAGGTTAAGCCAGACCTAAGAACGTGCTGCTGTCCACGGCTAAAAATTAAACTATACAGATCTTACCAAACCAGAGTGCATGCAAGCAACATTTTCCTCCTGTGACCATAGAAAATTAAACCTAACTAGTTAAATAAAATATGGCTATTTATGACATGAAGGTGTTTTTACCCCAATACATATTCCATCCGTAATCACTCAGAGCTGCAGGTGTAGAGTCATCCAACAGATCACGAGGACTCACAGTACCAAAAGTGCGCACAAAAAGGCAACTTCCAGCTGTGAAGACCTGGCAGAGAAATATGTACCTTGCAAATTTTTTATTATACAAATTATATAGGGATGTCTATGTATAGAATAATTTAGTGTGACTAATACTGTCGAACCTCCTTAGTGCCTTTCTCTCCCTCTGTTCAAACAACTGGCTAAATCTTTTAACACACATTGGGATTTGTCACTTTGTATCTATGAGCACATAGGCATTGCATGTTGACAGCTATTGCCCAGATTTAATTCACTGAGTTCTGTTTATTCAAGTCAGTAAGGATGGTAAGGCTTACACTACTTGGATTTTTGTTTTTAAGAGATCTTCATAGGGAAATTTAATTTAACAAGAAATTTCACTGAAAAAAAGAACCCAAATGAGATTTATATATTTTTCTATCTATGTTCTTTTTAAGTGTGAGTTCCCTTGTTAGCAATCCACACTATAATATTTGCCTAGTAAATAGTAATACCCTGTCATCAACTTTATATTTGGATTTATTAAGATTTATTCTGAGTCCCATGCATTTCAGTTCTTGTTATCCAAGATATTGGAGAAAATATATTTCACAAAGTTTCTTTTCTTTTTTTAAGAAAAAAGCCTTAAAAATTTATGTGAAATTTTGATCATTCAGGACAGAAGCCATCCTCAATTACTGACTGATTGCCTATTATCTGCTCTGCAAAGAGAAAGTTTAAATGGTGAAAGTACAAATAAAATGATGAGTGATGAATGATCCACGTCATGGATTTATTTTACCTCTAATATAATTTGTAAAAAATATGCCTGCACATTAAAGAGAACTATCCAATCGTAACTGTGTTAAACATATTTGAAGAGTTGAACTATCAATTAAACAAACTTAGGTTTTGCTCACAACTGAACTGTATAAGAATTTTAATCTCAATACTTCTCAATTGGTACTGGCGATAATGTTCCTTTTAATAGCAATTTCAGAAAACAGCTTGATGCCAAGTATTCCTTACTGAATCTTGATTAATCACAACAAGACAGCAATATTCATCTTACCATATTTTTAGTGTGTTTCAAGACTGCATGAAGATCCTCCTATTACCTGCAAAACCAAAATCCCTGCTATCTATAATACAAAACCTGGTTTTAAGAACAACAACAAAAAAAGAATCCAGGTAGACTTGCAAGATGAAAAGCACAGGAAGCTTGGGACAGCTGCAGAAAATCTCTATGATAATTCAGTGAAAAATTACTATGCACATGGTGGAAGACACATAAGAACTATCAGAAAGATAGAAAGATGCATAAAAGTTCATAGGTTCACAAAAGAATTCTAGAAAAACATTCTCCGAACAGTGTTCATAAAGCAGATTGTCATCATACAAGAACTCATTCTGCTTCCTTTTCACACCACAGTACAGCCCATAAGTCTGACTTAGCCTGACCTGATCCAATAAGGATTAAATCTTCTGGCTTTTATTTATTTATAATGCAATTTGTAAAATATAATGTAAATGAAATGTTGATTTGTAAAATGTAAAATGTAATGTAACTTTGTAAAAGACATCAGAGGATCTGTCTTTCTGAAAAGTCAATACTTTAGTGTTTCAGGATAATACCCTAAAAAGCAGTCGGTCAAGATTTTTACTCAGATTTGAAGATACCAGCTAAGGTTATTAAAAGAATTTTACAATGTTATTTCCTCAGTCCCATAAAATCAGAACTGGGTGACTGGGTGGGATTACCAAACTATTATTACCAATCCCTTCTCCCTGGGACCCAGTGACAGGACACATGGGAATAATTCAAAGCTGTGCCAGGGGAGGTTTAGGCTGGACATTAGGAAGAATTTTGTTACTGAGAGGCTGGTCAAAAACTGGAATAGGCTTCCTAGAGAGGTGGTCGATACCCCAAGCCTGTCAGTGCTTAGGAGGCATTTGGACAATGCCCTTAATAGCACGCTTGAACTTTTGCTCAGTCCTGAATCGGTCAGGCAGTTGGACTAGATGATCCTTGTAGGTCCCCTCTAACTGAAAATTATCTTGTTCTATTCTGTTCTGGAATTGTGCTAAATAATTCTATTAGAAATTATCTACATGGAGTCAACATCCTATATGTTCAAGATAACATTTCAGAAACTTGGTTTATCCATGCTGGAACATAACTAAACTGCAAGGAAATTCCCCACACTTCATTTTTTAGTATATAGACAGGCCTAAGTATTATCTAGCTGTTAAAGTTTCCTTTTAGAAATAACTTCTTACTTCTTATGCTATGCATAGAAGAGGAATTCTTGTCAGCAAACGGTACTGTTGGAGCCTGGGAATTTCAAGCTAGCAGCGTACCGGTTTTGGCCAGACTGATTTGTCTTCATCAACTGACTCCACCTGCAGACTTGCCTAAGTGTGCACCGTTCAGCTACTTACTTGCATGTCATCCTGTTACTCAGTACAGCTGGCTCCAGTGCAATCCCATCTGTTAAAATACATTTTTTCAAAAATGTGGGTTTTTTCCAAGACAAAATGAAATACAAGTTTCAGGTATTGCAGAGAGATTCTCACTGCAACTGCAGCATGATGTCACTTGATGATGCTTCCAAAAACAGAGCAGTAGCCTGAATAAATTGTTATTGAAATATTAAAGGAAAAATCAATTAAAAAATTCATAAAATTATTACCAGGAGATATTTTTCTAAAGGAAAGATTGTTTGCTGAAGATATATGCAAAGCCGAACACAGAACTCATTGAAACACATGGCAATTTACAGACATTATAATTTTGCTTACCAAGAACTTTGTTAATCTGGTAAATGGTCATGTTGAAAGCACAGCTGCTTTTTTAATCACAGCCTCTAGTGACAAATAAGCTGTAAAATAACTAACTGTCAAAGATCTTTCCCCAAGTTAGCAACCCCATGCGACTAAGGAAGGCCAGCGTCTGTTGCAGAAGTACTCATGCGTATATCTTTACAATGGTCTGTTTTGTCCTTTCATAGCCCAGTCTAAACGAGTAGTTACCCATCAGCAGACTGGGTGCAACTTTTGGCACAGGTTCAGCTCAAGTCTCGTATTCTGGATTCATAAGAAGATCACTTAGCCTCTCTACCGCACTTGTTCCATCAAATAACGAGCAAAACTAGTCCAAAGCACTCAAATCTATTCAGAAAATCAAGGGGAAAAGGGAACAATCAAGAAAGTCGTATAACTGTTGAAAATTATCTTTCACTCACTGAGGTTTCTGATTCTGTCATATACGATGAAGTACTATTCACTAATGTAATTTTGTTATCCGTAATTCATGAAAATTACTTATCATTACTTATAATTTTACTAAATTGTATATTTTTCTCCTTAGGACTACAAGTTTTTCTGTAGACTTAATGTAAATATTTGGGAAAACAACTGTTAATGAGTAATGAAAAATATGTAACTGGCATCATTATCTTAAAAAATGAAGAAACTATTTTAAGACAAGAATTGACATTTCCTTTATTTTAAATTACATACGGCAGCTCCAAAAACCCGCATCCTCCTGTGCATTCTCAGCATCTCACTTTTCTCTCTGACGAGTCCAATGTGGCTTTTCCCAGGCTGGGAGTTCAGACCCCTTCATTATGCTGATTTTACTTTTGCTCAGGTTACTAACAACATTCTACATTATAAAATGCAAGGGCAATCACAGAGTATCTTTATTCTCAGAAATGTTTTCATGGATTTCTATCCTACCTTACAGAATTCCAGTTTCCCTTAGTGACTGCCTGCCTTTTCCACTTTTGTGGTTTGTTCATGCTCCAATGTTCTTGCTCTTTCTGCCTCTTTTCTGTATCATCTCCCCTGGTTATATTTTGCCCTTTCCTGTTCTTTCATTTGGCATCTATAGTGAACTTTTTGTGTCTTCTTCTTAGGTCCTAATCTATTTAATTGTGTTTAGCTGGCATGACTCCAAAGCTGAACTCAGTATTCCTGTTCCTAACTCCTGCCTTTTACGTTACTTATTTTAATTCAGGTCTCACAGGAGCCAGAAATAATATCTGTAAACAAAGCATTTCACTATGCAACCCACTTTGCAAACTTCTTCCCGAACAGGGGAGACTCTCTGGCCAGTTGGCAATCATACTTTACATCCCTGAACATAATACCATCTCATACTGAAGAAAGAAAATTTGAAAACCAAACTCCACATCCAAATAAGCAATCAAATGAGTTTGATTCTGCTTTCTCCTCTTCTCTGTCTTGTCAGTTCCTCATCTGATTCCAGCTCTCCACAATCTTTAATACACAAGATTTTCAGAAAAATACAGTTTTGTCGGTGAGTGGATTTTCTCACTCCGATTACTGAGAACACCGCATCTTCCTTCATGTGTACCATTCAAAGTCTTCAGACTCAGCCGCCTCTTGGAAACTGGTGCCTATGCTGCAAAGCCTAAGGTCATCCAGTTCAGCCTGTCACAAGAAATAATGTCTTCAAGTTGGAGACAAGTAAAACAACTGAAATAAGTGGCCTCTAAAACTCCTGGTAAAGTTGGAATCTGTCCCCAGAAATTGGGCTAATTAATTAACTGATTGATAAAAATTATCAACTCTGTGTTTCTGAGCAGGGGTAGGCATTTTAATCAAGGACAATGAACTGTCAGAATGGAGAGTTTCGTTAGTAGGAACAGAAGGAATGACGGATGGACTGGTTGAACGAATTACAGCCCGGCATCTGCAAGGCATCTTCATGGTCTGCCTCTGAGATATAGAATCTAATGAAAATTTGTTGCATCTTCAAAATCATGACTAAAGCAGAAGAGATAAATAACTATGGAAATATTACCCTCATTAACTTAGTTGCAACCTAGAATCAACAACACCATATTGTCTTTTCAACAACTTTGCTTTTTCTTGCTTTTAACGTGTATCAAAAAAAATTTGACATTTCATTAATTTTTCCATAATCAAGATAGCATTTTCCTTCATTAAATTATGGGCTTGAACATCCCTACACTCTTCAACAGAGGAACAAGCTCCTTTACTCTGTTGTCAGTATCAGTCTGAAGTTACTTCAGCATGCCATACTTAAAATGAAAAATAGACTACATAGTAAAAGTTTCCTAACTGGTCAAATTTCTGTGAGGATAATGAAGGGAAGGAAGGTGTAATGGGAGTAAAAGGAACTTTTAAGAGATGCGTGGGAATATCATTAGTGAGCACAAAATAATGGAGAACTTGCTGAAAGCTGGGATGGAAAATATTTAACAGCCCTACACCTGGGAAAAGGGAGGGGAACACCATGTTGCCAGTTCTTGCAAATTGCTCCTAAGTTACAAACATGTCGACATAAAGGCAAGGCTCTTTGTGAGAGGTCTTGGCAAAGAGACAATCTTGAGGCAAACGCAGCCAGGACAGTTAAAACTGAGTTAGTGATTAGCTGTGTATTCCAGATCTTCTATTTTCCTCTTCCTTGATGTCCTGTAACTTCTCTTATACATACAAATGACATTAGCTTTTTTCTTGGAATTCTTCACCTCCTGCTTGCAGAAGCTTTCGCTTGCATGAGATACAATCATCCTTAGAAAAAATGAGGGAAAAAAAAAAAAAAAAAGAATAAAAATCTGCATCTGAGAAGCCAGGTAGAGCTGTGATTGAAGGTTGACATTTTTACCTAGTATGCAAGATTAGATTTTCCATTGTTATACATTCTCTCAAGAACAACTTGTACAGATTTATATGAGTTGGCATCATTCTGTCAGTTCTCGGTGTAGCAAATCATTCTGGAGACTGGACCTGAATTTCCTCCAGCAATAAAATCCTTGAAAATGAGCACCCCAGAAAAGCCAAACCTATCACTACTTTTTTCTTGGGATCTGCCTGGAAGAATCCCACCGGATACAGTCCTGGATAGAACAAGGGTGCAGGAGAGCTGGTTATTTTTCAAAAATCATCTCCCCCAAGCTCAGGAATGATCTATCCCAATGAGAGGAGGTTAAGCAAGAGTAGCAGGAGGCCTGCATGGATGAAAAAGGAAATCCCAAAAAAACTCAGACATAAAAAAGAAGCATACAAGAGTTGAAATCAGGGACTGGGGACCTGGGAGGAATATGGAGATATTGTCTGAGTATGCAGCGATGGGGTTAGGAAAGCCAAAGACCATTTGGAGCTAAATCTGGCAAGGGACATGAAAGGCAGCAAGAAAGCTTTCTACGGGTACTTCAGTAGCAAAAGGTAGACAAACCAAAATGTGAGCCCACTGCTGAATGGGGTAGGGGACCTGATGATACAGGACATGGTCATGGCTGAGGTACTCAATGCCTTCTTCACCTCGCTCTTTGCTGTTAAGACTGGACTTCAGTAATCCCTGTCCCTGAGAGCAATGGGAAGATGTGGAGCAAGGAAGACACCCTCAGTGGAAGAGGAAAGCTAGAGTCTTCTCAGTAGTTCTCACTGACAAGACAAGAGGCAATGGGCACAAGCAGGAAATACAGGAAATTCCACTTAAATAGAAGAAAGCTGTTTTACTGTGAGGATGGTCAAACACTAGAACAGGTAGCCCAGAGAGGTTGTGGAGTCTCTACCCATGGAGATATTAAAAACTTGACTGGACATAGTCTTCAGCAACCTGAATTCAGCACAGAGTTGGACTGGATGATCTCCAGGTGTTCCTTCTAACCTCATCCATACTGTTATACTGTGATTTCCCTTTTTTGTCCTTTCCTGCATACATTCAGCTTGTTCAAGGCAAAAAGAATGAAATTAGAACAGCAGTATCTCAGAACTGTCTGAACTAACTTTTTTTCTTTTTCTCAGTTCTAGCATTTCATTACCCATTTAGCTTTAATGTACACTAACAAACCCTTGCCAACGTTCTCTCTGTAAATGAAGAGAAACATCATTTCTATATATGTACAGACGATAAAAGAAATTTTTAATCTAAAATGTATACTCACCGTATAGGCAAATCCCAAACCATATACATCCTTGAGATAAAGATATACCTTATGAACCAACGAATAATGTGTTCTAGGCAGCATCCTAGCAGAACTCCTGAAAGCGTTCTAGGAGGGTTGGCAACGCTTGTTGAAGGCAATTCTTTCCAATACAAGCTTTGATTATAGAAAGTAGCTAAACATTTTAATTTAGTGTTTTTCTGAAGAGAAATCCTCGAAAGTCATAATGAAAAGGAATAAAAGAACATCCAGAGGGACCACCTTATTATATCCCACAGCAATCACATTTAAAATGCTTTTAACAGTTTGAACATAACTTTCTACTGTTATGGAGATTTTCACAGATACATATTTAAGGAAAAGAAGGACTCCTAGGAGAATTTTATGTGGCCACCAACAAAATTTAGGTCATAGACCCCCATCCCATTATCCCTAAAGTATCATACTTCTGTAGCTTCGGTAAGAAAATACTCTTTAGAGAAAAAATCTAGCCTTTATTTCCACTAAGTATAACCATGAAAAACCATAGAATCATTAAAAGCTTTCATAAAGATAAATGTTTAAGTTTATTTGACTGTGACTGTTCTTTTGATTTGACCTTGACTAAAGCACGTAGAAAAATTTACAAGGAATGTTAGATGTGAGCTATACTAATATCTGGCTAACTGCCTCTGCTGTGAAAGCTCTTTCTATTTTAGTAAAATTTTATGCACAAAAGCATTTTCCAGAAACTGATGTAGTATGTTCAATACAGTTTTATACCCAAGCTTAATTACAAAAGATTTTTCATAATAACAAATATTATCCCAAGCAGAGACTATATTTAATAAATATGCTTATTATTTTCCTTAATGAAAGCAATGTTTAAAAATTGTAGGTAATCCCATTACACTGTACTTCAATTATACAGCCCTACTCTCCTACCCTCCTGCTGATAGAAGACTACCTCATCTTAGTTTCCAATTATATACATTAAGTTCTTCCAAAACTACCTTCATTATTATACACAGCATGTTTAGCTCTATGAGAGAAAAGGCTGAAATTGGGAAAGAGCAAAATGCATTTTCAAGCCTAAGATAATCACAAGAAAAGTTGATTATGTCAATTAAAATAATCTTCTCTCTACTCAACAAATATGACCTATTTGTACAGAGAAACACAGCAGGACAGGTTCTGATCCTTGACAAACCATGGTATTTCTACTGAAGTCATTCTTACCAGAAAATCTGTGATAAAGCCAGAATTTCACTTTAAATTAGACTGCAGTAGAATAAATGTCCGCCTGGACAAGGTCTTGTCCACCTGGACAAGGTGCTCTACAGCCTACTGTAGGTAACCCTGCTTCGGCAGGAAGGTTCGACTAGATGACCCACAGAGGTCCCTTCCAACCGCTACCATTCTGTGATTCTGTGATCCTGTGAATGGCCAAGAAGGACTTTTGGATGAACCCAGGACAATCCTCTGAAACACAAACCACAAAGTTTAACATACATACTCAAAAATAAATCTAAGTATTTCATTTCTTGTATTAAACTCCTCGTTCCTAACAGCAGAAAATGATTGCTGATACAAGAGGACTACCCACAGAAAATGTCCTGGAAAAGTACGAAATTACAAATGGTAGGTACAAGCAGTGAAATCTGCACAGTTACTGCCGGTTTTTCTTGGTGAAGAATTTTGTCTCACCGTCTGGAGGCAACCAGATGAAGCTCTGTAGTGTTGACTTTAATTACAGTTACTACCTTAATTCAGAGCTTTAAGTGTTGAAGATACCACCCTATACAGCAAAATCAGAGCTCTTCACCCCAAACAGCGTTAGAGAAGGCATCAGACAGGAGGCTCTCGGATTGTATAATTGCACAAGCCCAACCTTCAGGCCCACAGGTTGTAGAAGAAAGAGCAAGATGTGAGGCATCTCTTCTTATTAGCTGTTTCTGATGGTTAATTTTCCTTCCTCTGCACACTGGACCTTACTGTGATGTTAAAATTTGTCAGTCCCAGCCACTTCACCCCTTTTTAGAATGCACAGTTTTTGATAGCCTGCTCATTCCCTTATTTTCACAATATCTAATTGTAACAGCACAACTATTCACAACCATAATTTTGCTGTGTTGAGGTTTTTCCATTCCACCTTGCAGCGACTTCTTTACACCATTCTACATTTGAACATTTCCTAACACTGTTGTTGTTGTTGTTTATGGGCACCAGAAATAGAATTAATATCCTAGGGTGTATTATAGTATTTTGACAATACCACCATAAACTTGCTTTGAGCCAGGTAGTTTAGGTAGTTCTTTGCTTATGCCAAGTTAATATTTCTTTATCTTACAAATTCCTGGCAATTTGCTGTATAAAACTTTTACTGATGATTCTCGATATGACAGGAGAAGTCGAGTGTAGGTACACTGCAGTTTAGAAAGCATTTTCAGTTTTCACAGGAAACGCTTCTCCTAGAAGTTCCAACCTCCTAATTTCTTGTACCCTGATTTGTTTTTTCCTTATCACTTGGTGACTTTGCCAGAGAATTGGGATCACTGCCAAAGATGTTTACCTCAACTTTGTTTCCAGTCCTAAATTAGATTCCTCCTAAATACTAAATTAGATTATTAATCAGTTAAAATCTAAATCTTCATTATTAATTTACTAGAAACAATACAGCATCTTGTAAAACATTTATGCAGCAGTAAATGGAGAACCACTTTGCAGAGATCATGACATGCTTAATTTACTACACAACTAAATATTTAATTACAAATGGTAGCAAAGCTGAAGCTCTGTTGAAATTAAACAATCTTTTAAATGATAAAAGTCTTCACTGCATTGTGGGCAGTAAAAGTAAATTTTCAAAACAAGTGGCAGGAAACATGGTCCCTTTTGTGGGGTTTGCCCTTATCAGTTAAGTGAAAAATCATGTACTTAGCTATCCCGTTCGCTATTACCGATAGGTCTGTTCCCCACAATATTTTCAACAGAAATACTTTTAAAATGGCATTTTAAATTAATTAAAAACAGAATGCACTTCATATACCAGTTAAATAGAATTTGGAGGAAAAAAGCTTTATATGCTTTACAGCAGGTTATTTTTTTGCATTTGCAATGTAATAGTCTTGATTCAATGCCTTCCTTGCTATCAGTAACTTCTCTAATTAGAGTAATGGTATTTTAGCTTTCTTGTGCACATCTATGTAATCCTTTGTTTCAGATTCAGTTTTCAAAACCTCCCAGGTACTTTTTTAAAATACATTAGCATTTATACATCTGGATTTATATTAAAAATTTTGGCTCATGAGCACTTTAGGAAATTGCACACAGACCGTTTGTAAAGCCATCCCAGCACAGAGCTATCCTTCCCAGGGCTGAACCCGAACTGCAAGTGGTGATATGCAGCAGATCTATCTAAGGTGAGCTTTCAAAATACATATTCTTGGGTCAATAAATGTAGCTGAGTGTTTCAGAAGTTGTTAAATGTATAGCAAGATGAACGATGAGGAGTTCTTTTTTGTTTTTTCTTTTTATAAACTATTCTTTCCTGTTGTCTCACTGACTCCAATAACACGGATGTCAGAAGAGGAAGGCAGGGACATTTTTACCTTTCAGAACAACAATGAACGTGAAGAACGGAAGGAGCAAAGCAAGATAGGCCAGAGGAAGTTAAGAACAACAACAGCGTGTCCCATTTCAAGAAGAAGGCTCATTCAATAGAATACTGCACAAAACCAAACAATGATCAGGCTATCAGCATAGTCCTGAAAACAGGGTAGCAACAGGATCGCTTTCACTTCATCTTGAACATCTATTTCAAAACAGCAAATTGATACTTCTTAACTGTCAATCTGTTTTATTTAATAATATAGAATATCCTGACCTTTTGCTGTGTTGTCAAAAATAATTCACCTAAAATCTTTACAAATGTTGTCAGCTAAGAAAACCGCAACTCTGCATATATAACTCATCAGCTAACTGGAAAAGCGTATCATATTTAGAAATTGAGTAAAAACCATTTTTCTACATCTTTCTTACGTCTCAAGGCTAAAGAATACTTCATAGATTTATAAAATTGCATTCTATAACTATTCAAGGCTCTGAATATCATAAAAAGTATATATGTGGTAGCAGGCCTCTTCTTACATTTCAGCATCTAGTGCGTTATCTAATGACATGACCTTGCTTCTCAAAGTAACATCTAAGGTAAACTCTTTAAAAGTGCGATGAGTGACATCACTGGTATTAATCAATCCACATTCAGTTTAAACATCACTGCATGGATACATAGAAAAAACTTAATGAAAGACAGAAAAGTAGATTGAGGAAGACTCTTAGTCTAGAACTGAAATACGAACTTTTCATGCAAAGTTTGCTGTTCAAATCCAATTCCAGTTTGATAATGACAAAGCTATTGCACTGCTGAGTGCACGAAAGGCATGTGATAGTCTCAGAGACTAGTTAATGCTTGCTAAGATTAATTAATTGATTAACTAATAGGAGAGCTGTACCTAATGAGTCACTCAGCATAGCACTGGTATCGTCACTGGTCGTCTCAGAAGAGCTAGGAGTTGTGCAGCTACGTAGCTTCACGTATTTCTTTTTACCTAAAGGCTTCCATTTCCCAGCAGACTTGCAATTTAGGGGGGGGGGTGGAAAACGTGGGGAACCTTGTTTTGCTGTTTTCTCAGTTATACGTAAGGTGCTGTGAAAAAGAGAGCTTCAGTCTTCAGAACAGTTTGTGAAAGTTTCACATGACATTTGGGCCTCCTTCCTAGTGGTGAATGCTCTCCTACTGCATGCACTAGCTAATCCCCTGCTTCTTTCAAACTGCTCATCTGAAGCTGTTAACATATATTAAAGCCGTAACCAAGCTTTCCCTGACATGCATCAGTATTTTAAGTAGTGTATGGCAGCGAAATTTTTTTGCATCATGAAAAAAAGTGTGCCTCCTTTAAAAGAATCTGTCTTGAGCATCACATTACACGGCAATAATTCTAAGTTTTAGTAAAGCTGTTTGCACACACACGTCTTTGGCAGGGTGCCTTCCAGAGGGAACAAGTTACATACATACCAGCTGTAACGGCCCATATAGTAGACTGAAAACATATAAAGTATAGTTTGATTATCTACCTTAAGAGCTAGTGAGAGAATTCTCATCTCCGTTTTCTCCAGAGACTTTAATGCCAAAGGACAGATTGTGTCTTGTCAGTGCTTCAAACTGATCTTTATTTGCAAACATAGCGAATGATGCCAAATGCATTTTGGAATGCAAATCAAACAACTACTTTATTATGCGCTGTTTTGAATTGCATATGCAAGACAGAGAGGCAAGTAGCGCCAAAAAAAAAGTCACACTTGCACATCACAAGAGCCATTTTCATAATATACCTGAACACTGCACAAAAATGCAAAGAAATAAACAATTCAATAAAATAATGAGCATCTTATGAATTAAATATTATATTCACAACGCTACACACTAGGATTTAAGACCAAGTGTGGAAAATCCAACTAAATTTCCAAATACAGTAGATATACTACTTTTTCTCTTTAAAAAACAAGAAAACAAAACAAAGTGGGAAATGATAAATTACTTGTTGAATGAAAATGGGAAAAAGAAATGATGGATTTTTTTTCTTTGAAAAACAGGGTAGCTTCTAGCCAATGATAATAAACCCACTTATTTGTTAGAAGCAGGTCCGAGCTGATTCCATTTGAGTCACAGCATGCGCAGTCAGAGTAGCAATTAATGCAACCATTGGTGCGGCAGCTGTTTTCTGAATGTCTTCCTGTCCATCTCGGTTTTGTTTTTGGCAAATAAGATGAAATTCAACTGGAAAAGTGACTTAACCTGCTTCTAAGATGATCACAACACTGGCTAAATCAGCAAAGGAAAAACTGTTTGAAGTGACATGCTGCGGACACCTATGGATTATGAATTACAGACCTTGTTGTAGGTGACAGACAAATACACACAGCAGCGTGTGCCAGAATGACGATGCGTGGGGGAAGAAGGAGAGGCATCATCAATATACGGCAGCTAGCTAAGATTAATTTAGATTCCTCTTGGATTAAGTTGGAGAGAAAGAGAGAAGATATTCTGTTCTTTACAAAGAGTTCACCTATATCTGATTAACAGAGATTTCTTCAATAAACAAAAGCTAATTTAAAGCAGGAGTCTGCCTTATTGTTCATTAATTGCGACAGGTAGGGGCAGGGCCTGTGCAGAAGGAATGGGAGAGCTAAACAAGAGCAAAATCCCCCACAGATGAAAAAAAGAAAAAGATTACTTTGAAATAAAGGATATAAAGGATTGGAAAGGATTAACTTTGGTAGTTTACTGTTGATCGGTATCTTGTTTTAAAACCTCACTCTTGCATTTTTTCAAGATTAGTTGAATTTATTTATCATTATTATTATGGTGATTGTGAGGGGGAAGTGAGTTATAAGCATAATAAATCTCTACTTAAGCAGCTTATCCTTACTGTTATATATTAATCATGGCACATATGGGATTATAACCAACTGCAAATAGAAAAGAGGGAGGGGGGGAAAGAGTTGAGTAGCTATATGTTTCTGGATTAAATCACAATAGAAGAAAATGTCTTAGAATTCCAGCTGTGCTAAAGCAAAAGGCACAACAAGCTCTGAATACAGGAATACATGCATGTTTTTCTCTACACTGTTATGTGTGAAAAGATAAGATCTCTCCATAAAATGTAAAATAGAGCACTTATAAAGTCCATTTCAATAGATTCCTCCAGGGGTCTGAGAGAGCTCGGGTATCTGTTCGAACAGGTAGTTCTACAAATAAGTGACGCACTTTTGTTATCCCACTGAATCTAGTCAAGGTGGGCCTTCCTTTGCCCAAATACTAATAAAACTATCCACCCCCTGTTACAGCATCTGGCAGCTACAGGAGACATCCCTTGGTGGAGCATTCATTTCACCTTTAGCCAAGGCAATAACTAGACCTGCAAGTTTTATCACTTCTTTGCAACCCCAATGGACTGGAAATAATTAGGTAAAGCTCTGGTTTGAAAGAGAGCACTTATTAAGAAATCTAAGGTATACATGAAAATATTGAAGTAAAGAGAGAATTTATCTTGTTTGGAGTTAAATATATCTATCTAAAAATGGAGTAAGGAAAAATGTGTTTATCTGGTATTATATTTTACCATTTCTTAATCACATAGTTTCTATTCAATGTTGTGGGTAATTGCTGTTTCAAGTGAACTTATCTCTTTCAAATTATATTGCTGGACAGCTACTTGTAAACAAAATAAAAATGAAGCAAGAATACATATCCTAGAATAGCCTACTCTACAAGTAGCCACATTAAAATACAGACATGAGAATGATCTGGATATGAAATGTTTTCTTGACATGAAGAGTTAATCATCACTATTGCCAGGACAATGTGAGAAAAATTAATAAGTAGGCTTGCATTTACAGACTTTTTTTTGTTACACATCCCAGTTTTGTTAACCTCTTAAGGTGTATTTTCCTGTCTTTTTGCAAATATTTCATTGTAAGGCTGCCAGTCTACCAAGGATACGCAATTTACCCAAAATTACTCTAATCGCAAGCACATAGAATGAAAAACCATGTGGTGGACTATGTTCTACTTCTCTAGTCTTCAGAAAGTTTCATTACAAATCAAGATGATACTGTTCACTTTGTGAATGTCGCTTATGGGTAATCTTTATTTTAATTTATAATTGATAGTCCAGAAACCACAGGTTATTTGTGTCATTATATATACACCTATTTATAAAAGTTAAATTGCTTCTGTCTTGGATTATAAAATTAATAAATGAGTTAAACTGCAACAATAAACTAAACCTTCTAGGGTACAACTTTCATATTTTCAAATACAGGATATCAGTTCTTAGAAATGATTCTTAGAACTGATAACACCGTAAGAGCACTTTGATATCTAAAAGGTACAAAGAGAATTCTAACTATATTACTCTGGAAAACAACGGTGAAAGTCAACTCATTTAAACACTTTACATGGGTACCATTGTTTTGCTTCCAAAAATAATACATAAGTGATTGTTGCTTTCAGACATAAAGCCTCAACAACATGACTAATTCTAAGAGTATATAAAATTTGGGTCTAATGGTTGAGATCTGTTCCGCTTCTGAACAAGAAGAAAAAACAGTATTCGACTTCCCCATTGAAATTAAATGATAGTGCGACTTTGGCAAGTTTTTCCTCACTTTTGATATTCAACTGTGAAACCGAAATTCTACCAATATAGTGAAATATTATCAGAAGTTTTTTACACTGCTTTAAGCTCACCATCTCAGATCAACATGATTAATTGCTCAGTTACTTTTCTGTACCTCTTCCAATCATTTAGAGTACTTATTTTTATAGCATAACCACATGCAGTTAACGTCTCTTGATTTCGGCTTGATTGTAGTTTAATGAGAAAAATTCAACACATCAATCTTTGCCTTAAGTTATTCTAGTTCTGATGTTCAAATGATCACATGTACTCTCATAACAATAATCCTTTCATGTGACAAACTCAAAGCATTTTAATAACTTTAATAAGGCAGGTAAGAGCAAAGCTGCCTTGAAATGACTTTAGTGGTTTTCAGGCAATATTTGTGGCCACATTCCCTGTACATTCACTCACTAAACATCTCACTACTTGAGGGCAAGAGTAACACTAACAATCAAGGCAAGACAACCAGATTGAGACAGAATTTCTATTTGTAGATAACAACTGCAGTTAATGCCAGAAAGATTTTATGATCCAGCCTAATAAAAACAATAAAATATAAGGAACCTTGGCATGCTCGAGTTTTCAATGGAAAAATGAGAACATTCAGAGAAATTAATAAGCCTTATCCCATTTTACTTACAGAGATAAAAAGTTTTAGCAAGGACCGTTTGGAAAAAAATACTAGTGCATGCTACTTAACTTGAAAGAACCATTATTATCCCAGATAGGACACCTAAGTCTGCCATTCATCTGTTTATTTCCAGATATTTTCGCTACTCTTTAGATGAAATTTTAACAGTAAAAGTTCTTGTCTGGGTTTTAGAAGCCCAATATCTACCAGGAAGTCCTTAAGTTATGTGTGGGAGCCAAAGAGACAGAGTCCTAGCACAGGGTCTGGCTCATCTTACCACAGCCTCCAGGGAAACGCCAGGCTGGAGGGGAAGCCAGGACTGGAAACGTAGGCCAGGAGCAGCAGTGCTTGCACTCAGCAGCAGGTGCTGGTTAGGGAGATAAGAAAACCAGCCCAGGAGCTACAAGTCTTAGTGAGAACAGGTCTACCTCCTCCCTTTTGTCTCCCAAACCTTTACCACTTACTAGTAACCTTTACACTTTCCCTTCGCCTTAATCAAGCCCCAGAATAGATTCTCCAGCACAGGGCAAGTTTTAGCTCCTGAGAGCCCCTAGTCCTTGGGTTGCAATTCTGCAGGACTCACAGTATCAAGAAGAAGCATGTCCCACTAATTTTGAGGCAATTTGTATGCCAGTCTCCCAGAGCAGGGACTGCTGTGCTCAGGTATGGAGAGATGAGGAGCTGGAAGGTACAGGGAGATGGGAGGTATGGGAATGAGAACTCCATCTTTGGGAAAGATGGGGAGGTCTTGAGACACTGGGGCCAAGCCTACCTATGTTGCCACAACCCAACACCTTCATGCAGGTACGGAACACATACAGAGGAGCACCACAATGTCACATTAACACCTTCTTAGCCCTTCCCACAAAGGACTGCTTCAATCATCACCCTTTCCCTCGCCTTTGTGTCTAATCCCTGGCACTGCATGCTCCGTTTTGCACCTTGGAATTCTGCTTCCCTAAATAGTCACCCGGGAGACTGAAGTTCAGCTCCTTTTTCTGCACAATTCTGGCCAAAGTTCTGACGTTTAAAGAACTACACTGTCAGGGTGTGCATATGTGTGTGTGTGCACACCTGAGTTGAGTTGATGCTATGACTCTCTTCTGTCCACCCAATTTTCTCCCTGGTCCTAAGAGAACAAGTGGGCTCATACAAAATCTCTCTTTCTTAGAAATACTCCTTAAAAAAAATTTTTGACTTGTGCTTGTCCAAAGTAGATAAACATCACAGAAAATCAGTTATGGAACCATACTTTTCTGATCCCTGCTATCCAGATTTTGACTGCAAGAATCTCTTTTTGCATACATAAACTATTAGAGATTAATGCTATATGTTATTACCTTCAAAACCACATTAAGAAAACAATGTTTAATTGAAGTCATGCACATAAAGAAAAAGCTAACTATTCTTCCAAAAAAAAAAACAACCTATGGTAAGGCTGCATAATAATTTGATTATTCAACCATTATACAAAACAAGACAAAAATAAAATAAGCCATGCAGTTAAATGTTATTTTTCATTTACTTTTTGATAGACCTATTTTTGTATCAGTGTTGTCCTGTTACCAAGGTATTGTACTGAAGATGTCAGTGTTGATCACCTTCCAATCATCAATAGCACTTATTGAAATAACATCCTGCTAGGAATGGGATTTTCTGCCTTTGCTGAAGTACACCATTGATGGGGGGGGGGAGATAAAAGCAAGCTCTGACTGTAGAATAAACCTCCAAGAAACAAATTTTGGTTTTGATGTAAGGCAACAATTAAGCATTTTACAAGATGCTTTCTTGCATACTTTTTGTCTTCTGGGAAAAATTAAATTCCCTTGCAAATATGCCAACAGCTTGCTTAAGTAACGTTCAAAAAAATCTTTTCTCTATAAATTGTAAGTTATGGCTTAAAAGGTTGAATAGCATGGCTGAGCTGTCTTGATTATTTTGAAAGTCCTATAGAGCTGAATAAGTAGCATTAGAATGGATTTATACAGAAATATTTCAAATACCTTACGGCAAAAAGAAACAAAATTTTTAAATCATTCTTTTAGTGTATGTTACAAGACTCTATAGAGAAGAATATATTTTCTTAGTGAATATTCTGGTACTGTTCTATGAAATTTTTGAAGGTTATTGGAATAATCTATATATACACACACTTTAAACAACCCATACTAACTCTGTTTTTAAAGCTGTTGTGTGAGCCCCGCTGTGTCAGGAGCAGAATGTGTCCACTCATCCGGCCTCTGTCATCTTGGAGGAAGCCTGAAAGCAAACGTTCCTCTGGAGGGAGCCCCTCAGGACCAACGAAGATCCAGTTTGCAACTTTTTTTCCTCCCATAGCAACACGCAAACAGCAGGAGAGTTTATATGACGCTCTCTTTGTTGAAATATGGTTAACGACAAAGAAAGTTTCACAGTCCCGTATATATCTATCCAATTTTCTGTTTTCCCTTATGCATACAATGTGAAATATATAAATCATTATTATTTGGATGACTTCCCTATGGCTTGCATGTTTAAATTTCAAAATTACCACACAGCACCTTTTTTAACCACTGGGAATATTTTGCAGAAAAAGCAAATCTCTGCCCCTTCTCCCCTCCCCGATCATAAATATGACGTATTTTTGCTAATAATTTTCTCTAGGTGAAGAGATTTTCCAGTTAGAGGAATTCAGGCAAAGGATGATTACTTAGTGGATTGGTAGCTATATTACACAGTGTGAGATATGTCAAAGAAATAATAAAGCAACCCATTTATGAATTCTTTGACTACATCAAAGACAGCAAGCAAAAGAGGAAGCCATCATTACCAGAATAATAAGGTAACTTTATAACATTTCATTGAAGTTGTTTCCCCCAGCCTAATGCTTAGTTTATGAAAGAGGAATTAATCTCATTTTGAAAATGATTTGTATGTTAATTTAGACAAAACTAGAATGCAGGTCTAACTAAATGCTTTCCATATTTAGAACAAAAGGCAATTGCCTTGATATCCCCCAATTATCATTACTGCAAATTCTAAAACAATGTAAGTTTTGCACATGGAGAAAGTAGGCAGAAGATTCTTACCTGCAAGGACTTCCAGAAAACAGCTGGTTAAACACAGTTAAATTTTATGAGAAGGAAAATGCTGAAAAATGGTACTGATCATATTCACATACTTATATCTTTTTAAGTACCAGGGATCCATGCTGCAGCACAGTTTCAACAAGTATCATGAAACAAAATTCCCAAACATTATCAAAGCTTGACATCTTATTACATTCTTATTGGTCCCACATTAGGAAAAAATATACAAGCAGCAAACAATGCATGCTTGTTTAAGAGTCTAATACCGTACTAGTAAAAATAATGCAGCACAGCAACAAGTTCACTGGAGTGCTCCCTTTACACACAACATACCAGATGTACAGCTGTTTACAATGCAAAAAAATAAATAAAAGATGGCATAAAGACTTTTGAAAGGATCTTCTCCCCAGTATTTAATAACTAACATGCAAAGTATTAAAGGATTCTTGCATGAAATCATGAATAGTAATAGGTCGTTTCTCAGGGTATTAAAAAAAGCTAACCAGACACAAAACAGAATGCCAGCAGGAAGCTTGTATGAGACATAAGGTTTTATATTCCCACTAGGAACATACCTTCTCTGTTTTTGCTTTCCTGGCGTTATGCACAAACCTGCGTCCCAGCTTCTTGGCATACCAGATAGAGGCAAACATTGTAGTGATGAAGGTTTCAGTCTGAATATGCAGCACACAAAAACCACCAAAAAAACTTCCCCCACAACTGAGATACAAATCTAATGCTGGTTAAGGTCTCTCAGCTATGCTGTTGCTTTGTCAGGTCCTCTCATGCTGCCTTCTGAAAAAAAAAAAAATAAAACCCACCCAGTGTGGCCAGTCTGCAGGTGTATTTACATACTGCCAGCAGGAAGTCCAGGGTGAGGCATCTTTGCATCCAGCTCACATCCAGTCTGCTAAGTGCCTGTCTGCAGTTCTTTAGCACTGTCACCACAAACTACATATGTGTCAGTATGAAAGGGAGCTGCAGTAAACTACTGTAGCAGACAGCTCACCTCCTCTTCTCCTGTTCTGAAATTTAACTCCTTGGTTCTCTTCTATCTGCCAGCATGCAACAGAAGCAGCAGCAGTTCAAATACGAAATAGGCAGCACTGCAGGAAAGGAAAGGGGTACCTAAGAGCCAAAAATAGAAATGTGTATTAACCATTAAGGTGAAGGAACAGGTGTTTTACGTGTTTTGGTGCAATTACGATATGAAAACGGATTTTACTTTGTTCTAGTGGTTTGGGATCTACTCAGAGATATTTTTGTTACCTAGTTTCAGTTTGCGACAGAAAGACATCATAGCTGTTCAGTTCACTTGCTGATGTCATACGTGCTTTGCTAAAGGATTTAAGACTCATTCAAGGACTTCTGCTTTTCTTTGATAAAGGTTTCAACAGAAAACTGACTTTTTTTTTTCAATTAATTTTTAACTTCTGCCCTACGTAAGCTTGCTTTTTCCTCTTCCTTTAATTGGAAGTTATTTTACATTAAGAGTTGAGAAGTGCTTACGAATGCCTGTTTTTGCAGTGAAAGAACAATGTACTGTTTTCCTTTCGTCATATACTTCAGCTTTAACCCTTGCACATCTCTCTAGTTATAATCTCTAAATAATAAGCCAAAACATATCCTTTTGGCTCCAGACATACAACTAACCAGATGTTCCTCCCCACCAGAGGCAGTATCAAAGCTGTAAACTTACAGGGTTTATAGCTGTGTATTCTATTTGATTTGCATTACAGGATAAATCCTGCCCCTTGCCCTCCCACCTACAATTGTGGAGATACCAACATATGGGAGAAGCACTGCTGTCCTGTGTGCAGGATTGCATTTGTCACGCACACATGCAAGAGTAATTTCTGCTCTGCTATTCTGTGGTAAAGAGTAAATCAAAATTAATAGATGCACAGCAAAGGAAATACAGCCATAGCAATCTAGTATAGGGCGCTTGGGGCCAAGGAAACACTTTTTCTGCCCCAGGATTTTCAGAGAATGGCAGAAACTATTTTCTCCAGGGTGTTTGAATTCAAGAGGGAAAATATTCCCCTCCCAATTCCAGCTTACACTTGTAACATCCTAGTTACTGCAGCTCGATGGCATTGCCCAAGCATTGAGCCTGAAGGCATATACTGCTCAATTCCAAGAAAATTATAGAGAGTTCAAAGAATTCCTTCAACTCATTTTAAAATAGTGAATTGGTTAACTAAATTGAAATTCTTAGATAGTGACTTTTTTGTCAAGGAAACTCCAAATTATATGTTTGCTTTTTACTTGACATCTAAAACCTTCTGACAAAATGCTTGGCAACTGGTAAGGTTTCTGGGAAAGGAATAATTTCTAATTTCTTCCAATTCAGCCAGTAGTTAACCCTGGTGGTCAAAAAGTTATAAGACTATGAGACAGAGCAAAATCATGTCTGATCCGGAGTGTGATTGATATAGAATAGCTGTCTGTCCATAGCATCACTCCAACTCTCTGAACTCCAGGCTGATGGTAAGATGGGTTCTCCAAGGTGCCAAAACCTTTACTATGCCATGTAGCAGACTCGTACCACTCCCCACATTTGTGGGATGACTGAGTGCCTTGTAATGGAAGGAAAACAGGAGAAGGAAGAAAGATGGCCTGAAAAATTTAGGAAGAAATCGAAGATCTTGTTTCTAGCTGGAATGTCACTGAAGTGAAACATGGACGGGGAAAAAAAGTGCAGAAAAGGAGAAGCAACATCATTACATGGCTTAACCAACATGATAACTGTTAAGTAAAAAGAACAGGAAAAAAATAATCTTACATATTACACGCGTAAATAGTAGAACACCTCTCCCACTCTGCTCCCATCCTTTTATGAACAGAATAAGCATAATTTGAAATCATTGCACTACAACCAAAAAAGGGTACATTCTCTCAAGCAACTATTTATATAGTCTTATGTATATTCAGTTGCTGAGAAAATCGAAGGAAACATTCATTAAACAACAAAACCTCTTTTTTATGACTTCTATCATCAACATTAGCAGCTTTACTGAACTATTTATTCAAGAAAAATAGGGAGCAATAAAAAGCCACAATTCATCCCACTTAAAGTAAAAAAAAAATAGAATACATTGTTCGTTTAAGGAATAATGACAAAGCAATAGGGAGGTAATTTTCTCCACCCACTGAAAATGTTAGATCAGGAAGAATAAATCTCACGAAATACCTAATTCTGATTCTAATCAGAAAGGCATTTTAACTATTTGCACACATTTTCAGATCTATCCAAACCCTACAATGACCAGACTACAAGCTATTTTCTTACAGCTCCATCACGCAGTAGTCTGCCATATATTGTCAGTAGCAGGTTTATTAGGTCTGTACTGGTACCCAGGGATTTTATGATTATTAATATTTTACTGTAACCATAACGAAGCCTGCATTGTACAGAAGTGCTACAAGCCAAGCTGCTTATAAGAAGAATTGGAGCTCCCAGCTGCTGTCTGCTCACAGGAGTAATGTGTACTTTAGCTTGCTCACTGAAGTGCTACGTTACAAAGGCAGAGAGATGCATGCAATTGAGCAGCAATATTATTGCAGACAGGAGATAATCAGTTAAGAGCAAATTTTACAAGGGGCTGCTTGCTGCGAATGAGTGGGTGGATTTCAGTAACCCAAACCTCATCTATGCTATACATTAAATTGACTTCTTGTGCCTCTAAGAGAGGAATTGGTCTTACCATAAGTGCACGCATGGGTGTAAGCATAAAGCAACTATGGCGTTGAATCCTGTTCTTTTTATGAGATGGCTCCCCAACATTGCAAGCAACGGCAATTGATGCTTAGTACTGAAACAGATGGTGGTTTCAAACACCTTGCCAACAGTATGCACTGAGTATCACCAGTATTTCTGATGGTCAGCCTCCTCTTCCAGTTTTAACTTTGCTGTTTTACTTAAGTAGCACATGGGAAGAAGTGCAGCTTAGCTCTAGACAGGGCATTAATCTTCTCTTGTTAAGGGATAACTTCTCACGGCGCGCACGTGGGGTGTCAACCTCCCCCTCACACACCTGCGGTGAAGATAGATGTTAGCTGTAGATTCTATTTCTCTCCTACCTCTATCTGAATATATACACACACAGTAGTCATAAAATGTGATGACAGGGCCGTTTAAAATACAAATACAGTTCAGTCATAAATAACGCCTTTCTTGTAAGAATAGGAAGACAGATGAAAAGATTAGTCATTCAGGGTTTGCAGAACTCTGCTTCCAGTGAAATGGACTGGAGATGGAACAAGTGAAAAATGAAATACCAAAGATTTAAAACCATCACTTTGCTTCAAGGTTTCTATGTTAATGGTCAGCATAGCTGTGGATACAGGAAGACTGATGATGATACGAAACTAGGGTAGGTAGCCTTTTCTTTTTTTTTTTTTTTTTGTTGGGACTAGGCAACAACAGATATTGATTTGGCTGACTGTACAAGCAATCATTTCCCATCCCCAACACAACTAATTATCTTACAGAGTTACATGACACCAAGACATGTTATTTAATGACCAGAATGCTAGGAAAGACAGGAACCTTGATTTCTGCTATTCCATCCAGAAACTATAAATTTTAGGCATTCAGACCTTATAGTCGTTGAAGCAGATGAAAGTCCCGAGATTTTGTAAGGACTTGATTTTTCATTTTTTTGCTATAAACAGAGTCAAATGGACAAATATTCCTCCTCCTATTGCAACAGGCAGTATTCCTATAGAAAACGCACGGCCACTCTTACAAAGGGGGTAGTTGCCCCAGTCAGCACCACCAAAACCCATTCAGACTTCTCTTTTGTCCAGGGCAGAACCCACTCTATAGCAGTTACAATACAGAAAAAATATTACCATAGAACCAAATCATAGAATCATTTAGGTTGGAAGATACTCTGAAGAGTCTCATTGAGTCCAACCGTTAACCTAACACTGCCAAGTCCACCACTAAACCATGTCCCTAAGCACCACGTCTACACATCTTTTAAATGTCTCCAGGGATGGTGACTCAACCACTTCCCTGGGCAGCCTGTTCCAACGCTTCACAACCCTTTCAGTGAAGAAATTTTTCCTAATACTCACTCTAAACCTCTCGGTGCAACTTGAGGCCATTGCCTCTTGTCCTATCACTAGTTACTTGGGAAAAAAGACTGACCCCCGCTACACTACAACCTTCTTTCAGGTAGTTGTAGAGAGCAATAAGGTCTCCCCTCAACCTCCTTTTCTCCAGGCTAAACAACCCCAGTTCCCTCAGCCACTCCTCATAAGACTTGTTCTCCAGACCCTTCGCCAGCCTCATTGCTCTTCTCTGGACATGCTCCAGCACCTCATTGTTCTTCTTGTAGTGAGGGGCCCAAAACTGCACAAAATATTCAAGGCGTGGTTTCACTAAGTTTCTACTTATGACATTTTCTACTAGTTATGATGTTTCATAACAGACATTTTTTTCATAATAAAAATTTTAAAATTCTATCACTTATGCCTGAATTTTAAAGATGAGCAAACCTGGGTTGCTTAAATGCTGCCTTGGACCACCTAAGTCAGTGGCTAGAATAGAGAGTAGTAATTCTGAGAACAGTCACGTATCCTGACAAAGAAATGTTGCAGAGAAGGGAAGGGAGAAAAAAAAAAGATGGAGAAGATGAAGGAAGATGGGATAAAATGGAAAAAAGAAGTGAAAAAAAGGTGCTGTGTATTAGGGATGGTAAAGGTTCATGCTTGTCTCTTCCAATTAAAATTTTTCTAGTCCCTTAATATTACTTGTGCCAAATTTTCTCTTTAGAAATTATGCTTTCAGAAACCCAGCTGTGACACTACAAGTTTGCCTCAGGTCTAATTTCCCCTTAAAACACAAGGTACTGCATGCAGACTTTTCCTCTGCCACCTTTTCTGCTGTATGGCAGAACTGTTTTCTAGGAGAGGGCATGAAGAATTTCATACACAATGTCACAGGACTTCAGAGCAGTACAGAAATAAAATGCAATCATTTCCTCCTGTGGATCTCCTTTGAGTGTGAGGCCCCAGAAATTGTGTACCTGCCCTCTGCTATGCAATTAGCATTCCTATTTTTCTGCTCTTCTATTATTTGATGTGGTAGATGGCACTCAACCCTGCTACCTGTGGTGCAACTGTTCAGGAGAAGAGAGGATGAGGTGTTGCGCTACGTAACTTCATGAAATAGAGCTTTAACTGTGGAAGCACAGGAAATGGAAATGAATTAAGTCCGATACTGAACGCTGAGACTCAGCACATCCCTGTGCACAGGGATATATTGTAGCACTTTACAATATAATGGCATAAGAGACGATGCTTTAAATTTAGGCAGTTCTTTTTCCTCATTTATTTGTTAAGCCTTGGAATGGAGACAAACCTAATTACGGTACTTAATTTTGATTTTAGAAATTGATTTTCCACTCTAGTTTCTGCTGGTGCATAGGAAACTCTAGTGAGGCACACAAGTAATATAGCAACCATTAGCATCCTTAAAAATAAACAAAAACCTGAAAAATGCCACTTTATTCTTATCTTTGTCCCTAGTTCAGCACAAATTGCTTCTTGCTTCACCTTTCTGATAGAAATTCTTAAGTTTCTTCCCATGTTAAGAAATCACAACCAAAATGTTGTATAAAATCCTCAGATGTGCCATTATGCCACTCAGATGCTTGTATCAAATCAAAGCACAGTGTGTGTAATACAGTTATATATTTGCATGGCAAGTACTCCCACAGGAAATAATATAAACTAAAAAATTCATCTTTGGGGAGGGAAAAAGAAAGAAGGAACCACACATAGTGCGCAGTGCTTATGTGTGTCACCAGTGCATTTTGCAAGGGACTTGCCAACTACAATCCTGAACAAAACTGAATCTAGTGTGAAAACACTTATATTACAGCACTGTGTATATGCCTCCCATCCTGTAGCGTTTAACTACCTTTGTTTTCTTTGTACTTACAAATAACTCTGCGTGATGGGGGAATATAATCTCTGTTTCAGAAAGAGGTGAAATAAGGCACTAAGTCACTTGGTAACAACCATACAGGAAATTGGAGAATTTGCGTGCTGCCTGGGAGCCCAAAATCTCCCCTCTCCCAGCTCGTGGCCATGGGGTTTGCTGTGGCCAAAGCCAAGAAGAGGTGACATGAACTCACCATAGCTCACTCCTGTGCCAGTCACAGGTTTCTATCTGTCCAAAGCAGATGAAGAGCCAGAGGGCTGGTAACGCCCATTTACCTACCCACTGAGATATATCCTTTGCATATGATCTGTTTCCAGGAATAGCAAGTGAGGCAGCCTGTAATGAGCTGTTCATCCCACTGCTAGTTCCAAAAGGACCCCCAAAAAACAGCTGCAGGCACAAGCATGCAAATATATATATCATCCTATCATAAACATTATTTTATTCCTGCCTGATTACAAGCTGTCTTCTCTTTCAAAGCCCTCCTTAAATCTCACTTTCACTTTATCAGCCCCAAGAGCAAAATTAAAAAGTCAGCTTAAGCAGAATCATCACGAGTTATAGCCACTGTATCAGTGAAACACATGGACTCCTTTGACCCAGTGTCATTTAAAGATTTGAGGTGAATGTGCCTAGCTCTCGTCCATATCTAAGCTCTCCAGAAAATCCTTGTGCACAAGAATCCAGGTTTCATTGAACTATGAAACATTAAAGAATTACAAGTGATGTGATCAAACAGGATAGCTATAGACTAACCTCATGCCATGACCTCCTTGCAGGGAGACACATGTATACTTGCTTGGGCTGAGCCCACTCAGCACTTGTTAGAGAAAATAACCCACATATGGAGAATAAACAAGATAATGACTTTGCAGCTTTTCGTTTCAGATCTTGCTCTTTACCTCTGTCCTCCACTTTCCTAGGCTGTGATCCTCACAGCTCATGGGAAGAGGCCCTATTCAAGTCATTTGAAGGGAATTCAAGTAATTTCAAGGGAATTCAAGTCATTTCAGAGGCAAATAATCAAGAACATTGCTGAACACAGGTTTAAAAAAGCAGTGTGTTCTTGCTAAAATGCAAAAGAGAAGAAACATGGAGGTAAAGGTTCTACTTTGTGGCTCCAAATATAAGATGGCCTACTACTAAGTATGATGGGTAAACAACAAGAAGTCTTTATCCAGGACTGTCTGCAATTCTTTCTTCCTAAGGGCAGAGACACAGAAGAGGTCCCCTTGCTTCTGGAACTGACCCACCACATTTCTGTTGCTCAAGCAAAGCAGAGACAGGACAGTCCAAACCACAGAAGACCAGGCACCAAGTTTTCTCCCTTAATTCTGATAATTCTTTTGCATGAGGTTAAGTATCCTTTGAAGCCAGCTTCTCATTCTTAAAATGAAAAGAATAATGGTCTACCGCACTGGGACGTTCTAAAGATAAAAGTGTTAACAAATGTGAAGTAATGTGATAGAAAGCATTATAGAAAAAGAGGGCATCTACCCCCACACTGGTTGATACAGAACCTCACAGAATTCTGCTGAAAAGTTTGTGCAAGTCCGTAACTAAACTGATTACACAAATGCTTCATTGTAATGCAACACATGAAAAGGTCCATTTTAGGAATAACAGCAATAAAGGGTGCTGTCATGCCCATTTTGACCAGAAAGAGAAAAGAACTCTGAAAGAATATGAGGTCAAGGACAAGAAGTGATTCTTCTTGCATTTGTGATAAGATCTTCAGAAGTAGAAAAATATGGCAAATATTGAAACATAAAATGTAGGCTTACCTGTCTAAAACATATTTCAGTTAATAAACTAATTTTATGCTAGCAAATGATAAGAGAAAATTTGTCATTCCATGTTTTCCTAATCAATACTGTGCATGTGCAACCCCAGTTCACTTTACTCCCATTTTTTAGGACAAGCATGAGAAACACAGTTGTGGAAAGAAATATTTCATTGCAGAGTATTTTGGCATTTTGAAAATCAAAGGAAGAATTGATGCAGCATATGGCTAGTGGGATATACTTTGACAACAGACGGACTAGAGCCGATAAAAAAAATCCAGAGAAACTGTTATAGCTTTTTAGGACAACAATAAAAAATAACATCTTTTCAAACACCTTGAAATTTTTAAATTTAATTTGAGTGTTTCAAGAAAACAAAAACTTTTTGAGCTCTCTATAACCAGTAGAAAATTGAGAAAGCATTCCTTGAAAATGTCAAAATATTTATCTTTCTTTTTCATCAAAAATCAGAACATTTCAGCCTTCTCCAGGGCTGTCAATACTACTGTCTAAATTACATTTACATTTAACTTTCCCTTGGGATCCCAGTTAACAGACATTTTTAAAATTTCTGTTCTGCACATCTGACTGGAAATACTTTCTTTTGATCCATACATCTAGCTGCCTAAAAGATTCTCCCACACCTTTCTGCAAATTGATTTTTGCCAAGCCAGGCATGTTGGTTGTCTTCTCACACATCAGCCAGATGCCATGAAGATGCTAGAATGAACCTATGTGAACTTTTAGAAAAGCATCATAAGGTGAGAAAGTACCACAAAAGCAAGCCATTAATTGCTCCTCTTTTTTTCATGTACACTGGTAAGCATCATATTTCATGCCTGGACCTCCCAGAAGCAGAACAAAAGTTGAATAAAGGACTGTTTCTCCACCACTCCTCACATCTAAACACATAAAAGATTTAATACACCCAGATTTTCACAACTCTTCTTCGCCCTCCACATAGTGATCACCATAAGAAGCATCTCTGAGGACTCCAGTTATTTGTTCTGTGGCTCCAGGGGAGCCAGCTAGATAGTGAACTGAACCACAAGCTCTAAAATGCTTCCTGCTTCCAGCCAAGAGAATTAAATAATGAGCAATGTGCCAAAATCCCATTCCCAGCACTGGAGGGGAACTCTGATCTTAAGAGAAACAAACTGTCCTCTCCACTTTCCTCTTCTTTGCCATCCAAAATCTTAAAAGGCTTAATGAAGGTAAAAGCGATAAAAAGGGCCAGTAGTGCCTTATCCTAGCAGGCTCAGGCTCCCAGATACTACCAGTTGTCACAACCTACCAGTCATGTAATTAATGATAGCAGTTGGTCTGCGTTATGGTGAGTGCCAGCTCTGATCCAGATCAGAACCTTATTACAGCAAACCCCACATGCAACAGATAATAAGGGGAGTGCTTCCAGCTGCCTGCCTGCCTTGCACTAACCTGCCCAGCACTCCCACAGTCATTATTATAATCAGTTAAGCACATCCCACCACCAAAACTATTTTGTTAAAAAGCCCTCTGACAGGTCTATTTCCTTCTTTCAAGCCTCCTCTTTCAAGTATGCAACAGGCATTTATACTATCGTAGTTTCTTAAAAATAATGGATTAAGTAATCCTCACTTATGTGAGAAGATACTCTGCCTACAGCAATGCTGTAGGAAGACTGTTGTCTTCTGAAAGAGGTAGATTGTAAATGTATTACAGAAATGTGTTGGTAATTTGTTGTGATTTGAAGATGAGATAAGCAGACAGTATAATCTGCCAGTTTTAGATGGTCTCAGTCTGAAGAGGACTAAAGCATTGTAACTTTTGATTATCTCATTTATTATGAACAATTAATTACCATTAAAGCTCAGGACACAACATGACAACACGAATGTGTTTTATGAATGCATTGCCTCCATATTCTTCAAGGCAACAACTCAGCAGCAAAACGTGGCGATTCCTACCTATGGGATTTCCATAAGAACCAGTGTATGAAAGAGCGTGCTAATCCTTTGGCTTTGGTTGCATCCTTAATGCACATCTCAAGCAAGATAACATGGATAAAGGTGACGTGTCACGCATGTGCAAAGAAACACAATCTTGTGTTTCTTTGTCCGTGCAAAGAGATATGGAATGTCAGGCAGGCAGTACTTTGTAAGTCACGGTTTCGGCTGTTTCTAGGACAGGGCACGTAGCTGAGGCTTCAGCCTCCACAGCTGTGCAGTTAGGAATGTGCAACATGCCTTGCTGAGAAAGACCTGCATTTGTAGTTAAATGAGCTCTGGACACGGCGTAGTGGCAAGGTGAACTACATTACAGATGCACATTCAAGAGACTGAAATAAAAAGAAAGCAATATTAAGCAACATTTGAAATATATGGAAATGAAGCCCCTTGAGCTAAAACTGGTCCAAAATTGCGAGAAGGCGTATACCTTTTGAAAGCCCAAGATAGCAAAATGAATTGCAAACCACTTGCAAACTTCTGGCCTTCAGAAAGTGAGGTAATTTCCCCCAGTGCTTTTCCATGCATAGTGTGAGGATGTTGTTAAAGCTGATACACTGTAATCGGAGTTACGTTTAAACGTCTGGTTCGTTTGTGTCATATGCATTGACAAACTCTAGTCAGAGCAACAAATAGAGTCTTAAAATATTAATGAACATCAGTTTTAATAACTGATTTACTTATGTGCCCTTCTTGGGCAGGTTTTAAAATCAGTACTGTAAGTAAAAGATGACTCTAAAACACTATCATCATATATCAGATTGATTTAAATTCTATATGTTCTTAACACAGCTTTTGCTATTGTATAAGTTGCACTTGATTTATATTATGCACCACAATTTTCCTAGTCATAATTTCAAGAAATAAACAGATTTATACATTGGATGGATATAGTTATACCTAAAATGGTCTGTAGGATGACTTCAAACAAACAAACAAGCAAACACACAAAACCAAAATAACCCTTCATAATTCCTAAGAGTTAAATTCGCTGCTTCCACTGACTTAAATGGAAGTTTAGCCTAATGAATGACATTTTTTCTCTCTCATTTGGCTCTGGCAGAGCCTCTATTCTTCTGCTTATGCGTATTTCAGAGTTTTAGGCACTACAGAAGAGTTTATAAAAGATGGCATGCTAACTTGGAACAGAGAGCCTGACTATTTTAATGTTCCAGACAGCATTGGATATAATGGTAAAAAACTGAAGATTGTCTGAACGACCTAGGCATTTAGAACACATCTAGCTACTGTCTTCACCAGCCAAAGAATCTACAAAAAATTCTTCAGTTTGGAAGAAAGGTCAGACTATAGGCTGCAAAAGTCATACACATTTAATTCATCCAACTGCATTTCTTTAAAAACTAGAAAGGCTAAAATACTTTAGAAAGCTACAAAAAAGTAATATCGTTTGCTTAATTAGGCTTCTTAATACATGTGAAAGTACTTTAGAAGTGTACCACAGGTCAATGAAAATAAAAATCGACAACCATAAAAGCCCTGAATTCATTTATAAATAAGTACTGATTCTGGCACTTAACTCTCGTGTAATTTATCCTACGTGAAGAGAAGCAACTATGCGAGAACTAACAATTTATCCTTTGCTCAGCTGTGAGCATAGCCCATGCTATCAAATAATCTGAACACCACCATTTTTCCTATGCGCACTCATATATTTTCTGTGATTAAATAATTTTCCATATCTGTGCTATGATATACATTAACATTATTTTTAAAAATCGAAATTTGAATTCACACGTGATAGAACACATCTGGAGAGATGACACAGATTCTATATCACATTTTTAATGTCAACTGAAGCATTGTATCTACAAGATTTGAGAAGCAAAAATTCAGTAATGTGCATAACTAATTAGACTGAAACTGAGCAGAACTGTTCAGCTGGCTTGCTTAACAGCTGGTCTGAATCTCTTAGGGAGGAGCATATTTTTTCAACACATTTTATGAAGCCACACACTGAGAGCTACAGGAGTTTATTACAGAGGCAGACAGGTTGATTAATAAATATCAATTTTACTTTGGGAATAAGAAATGTAAGTTGCTTGCCTGTCCAGAAAGCCTAGGCAATTTATGGATTTATGCTTATTTACCTGTGTGTGATTTAGTGACAAAAAAATCTTGTTAAATAAACAGCCTCATGCATGACTAGCCCAGATCTTTTATCAGCTTCTCAAATGCTTATATTTGGCAACAGTCAGGAGTGAATATACCCATCCTCAGACAAAAAGATTTGAAGAAAAAAAGGACAGCTGAGCCAACGTGGAACAGCAATCTGTCTCCAAGACATATTTACAGACAGTCTGGCAAAATATCTAGGGCAATAGGAGTGGAAAGAGAGAAGGCCAAAGACCGGGGTGTGCCAGATACGCAGTTGTGAGTCGCTTTATTTTCTAAATTGCTGCACAAGATAGATGTCGTGACCTTTTACACAGCATTGCTGAATAAAGTGTTAGCAAGACAAGGTGTCAGTCTGGACAATAACTTGAATCTTTTTCTAAAAGCTCAAAAATACTTGAATCTTTCCAAGAGGCACTTCTTTCTGGAGGCTGCTGGTTCTGTACTCTGGACACAACAGTACCACTTTGTAGTCATGGAGAGTGATGCAGAAGTCAAATTTTTAATTATCCTTTGTAAAGGCAATCCATATCTGGCAGTCACTCAGAAAACGCTAAACACTGAAATGCAAAATTTTTTCTGTATACCTGCACTCTGCAAAAGCTCTGACTCTACACATGGTCTCAAGCTACGGTGGCTTTATTTCCTTTTCCACCTCACTGTTATTTGCTTAAGCTTTCATTAAATATTATAGACTGTTACTATTTTCTACTGTGTTTCACACCAGAACATCATTCTGGTAGCCAGTTCTAGCTGACTGCTCCTGGCACTGCTATAATATGAACAATCGTTCCCAGTCATTGAATTAATTGAGCATCCCTAGGAGGGCATGCACGTTCATTTGCTGTGTTTCTCTCTTCTTTAGCCCTCTGTCATTAGGATCACAAGTAGCATATTAGCTGTATGGAACACAATATGTAGCTTTCTACAGGGATAGGTTGAGGTGTATTAATTCTCTGTCAATCCACCCATGCAAAACAAAATTGCTACAAACGTACAGAGTGTACTTTCTTGTCTTCTGTTACCTATCTGAAAGTGTCAGTGTCCCTCCTCTCTTTCTCTTTCTTTCTCATTTATTTGTTTTTCATTTGTAATGTGTTTCTGCTTGGTACCAACTGGACATAGTGTCATTCCTTTCAAGCTGCTCTCATTACCTTTAATCCCAAACTCATTCAAACATGGATCCCTCACAGCAACTGGGAGAAGTTTATATGGCATTTTTTCCCCAGACTCCTTTGCCTGTGCTTCCACCCTGTAAGACTTCACCAATAATTTATTTCGTGAAGTAGAAATTAGGAACTTTCTGAAATGCAACAAAACATCTACTGACTGCGTTGTTTAAGGAAAATCAATACCACATCCATAATTCATCAAAAATCTGTCACTCTTCAAGCATTTTTTAAGCATCTCATTCTACCTCAGAGGTTTTCAGTTTATGAGAAAACCTTTAATGCCTATGATGCTGGAATGAGAGAGAGTCTGTCTTCAAAATTTCCTTACCATGACATAAAGAATTAATCCAAGAAGATCAGGTAAGGGGATATTCCTTTGTTTTGATAGTACCTTCTTGTTATTTACTTTCCTACTGCTTCTCTCAAAACAAAATTCTATGAATAAAGCAGAATATGTGAAAACAGAGAAACTCAAACATAATTGATCCGGATTTTACCTGGGCTAAAGCAAAAGCTGATAGAAAAAAGTTCCCCAAAATCAAAATAATACCAACCCAAGCCAGCCAGAAAAAAGTTAAGAACTTAAAGAAGTTTATACCTGCTAAATAAATATTAACATTTTTTAAATGTTTTGATTACAGAGGTTCCTCCAGTAACATGCCTTGTCAACTGCTGAATCGCACACACACACAGAGACATCGATGCAGCATTGTGTAGAATAAGAAACAAATTTTACCAACAGTTTGGCAGTTGTCACCAATTCCAAACAAAGCAATGCCAATTTTGTATGTTATACTGGCCTTGCTACAGACACATTTTCTGCTCTCTCCCTTCCGTAGAAACTCGTAATTATTTAGGAAGGTCAGTACCTCCCGCCCTGCAGTGCTGTTCAAGCACTGTGGTAGAGCTGCCACTCACAGATGATACTGGGAAAATTGCCATGACCAGAGAGCTGATACTTGTTCTCTGTTGTTGTCTGTTTTGTTTACAAAGGGAAAAGCCAGAATAGCTCTAATTTGGCTCAAATTAGTCTGTGCCTGGGTATCTTTACAGTTATTCAAACGATCTCAGTATTATGTAATATGAATGGAGATCTTAGGCTGTAGCTGCAAAATAGTTTCAGAAATGTTTGCAAGGCCATTAGTTATCATAAATTGCACAATTTACCCCTAGACTAAGATTCTTTCAGATGCTGTTGCTCCCTGAATAATCAAACCCTGTTTTCCTTCAAAGCAGTCAACTCTTTCCAAATCCTACACCCTGTAGCTCGTCCTTCCTAATCGCCAGTCTGGGACCTGATGTGGGCTGCATCTTCTCTAAAAATCCATCAGCACCTACAAGCTTCACTCCAAGCCCCATCTCTTGCCAGTGCAGAGCTCCTGGGATTTCTGAGCGCATTTCATCACTTCTCGCATAATCTCGGACTAACCATCGCAAAACTGGCTATGCAACACGCCTGGTTTTTGTCACTAACTATCATAGGGCCTGTGATGTCAAGCTTGGCCTGAGCTACCTAACTTTTAGATATCTAAAAAACAGGTAAATCACGCCTTGACATAGCATTTGTAAACACCCTATGCTACTGAACAGAAATTTGTTCACTTGGCTTTTTCATGAGTTTACAGACAGGAATATGCAATTATATCCCTTCTGTATAATTAATTATGATTGTTAAGAGTAACACACAAAATAACATCTGATTCAATAAGATTGGTGGCATTCAAAGACATCTGAGTATACTGTTTTTGACTCTTACTTCCACTGGCTTTCTAAAGGGATGAAAGGAAGATAATTTAGTTTGTCTTTCACCGACATAGTTAAGTGACGAGAGGCATTGGATCATCCCGGTGCACTTTAAATATAAGCAAATATCTTTTTATAAGTCAAAATATACATTCAGACTATGGAGCTGTGCACCCGACATACGTGTCATCTTCCAACAACTTTATTTAGAATTCTGCTAAACTTTCTAGTAATTATTTAAAAAGAAAGAGCTTTTCTTATACAGGAACAGCAACATAACCCTTCCTTATTGCTAAAGCAAGTCACGCCTACAGTTTGTTTCATACGGTATATTTGATTTCTTAGCCAGAGTCCCTGCCTGCAAGAGTAATCACATATTTGAAGATACTACTTGACAATACCCAGGGATAGACCCATTTAAAGTTAGGCCTTGGTCACCATATTTAGGAATTACAGTTCTACAAAAACTTGGGAGTTTAAATATTCACCATCCTTCCTGTCCATATGTTTCCAGGAGATTTAAAAGGATGGCACCTTATCATGCATTTTCCACCAGGGACACATAACCCTTGTAAAGATGAATGTGCTGCCAGGCTACTCTACCATGCCTAAATGTATGACTTCAAAATTTCGCAAGTCTTTTTTTTCCCCACTAAGCTGAATAATGCCCCTAGAGCTTTCTTTTCTATGTTGCAAGGAAGGAATTGTAAAACATGCCAATACCAAATGTATTTCCAATATTAACATTCATTTCACATGTGCACTCTGAATAAGTGGAGTTAGCGCAGCATCAAGACTTCAGACTACATTTTTCTGCTATATTATACTACTTGATATTAGATTTTACCATCAAGAGTATATTAAGGAAATCTTAATGACGGTTATTAGCATTGATTTATGTTATTTTAATGCCTACCATTTATCAATAGAAGTATCTACAGAATGCAACGAAATAGTTAAGTTGGACTCCGCTTCACTTTATGAACTCACGCCCTGATTTTAGTATTAAAATGCAAACTTGATCTGAAAGGTGCGCAAGTCAGGAATCTATTATGCATTAATGCTAGAAGTTATGTATTAATTCCAGACATCAGAGAAAGACTTGACAGGAAAAAAAATGTGTCAGTCTGATCCCAATTCTGTGAACAGAATTGAAAGAAAACATCCTAACCCCAACATTTTTCTCTGATACAGTAATTTCAATAAAAGACTTTCTGAACCTTTAATTTGTATCTAAACAAACCCCGTAGCTAGACGGGGTATAGAAAATGGAGAAAATTTACTTGAAATGAAACTAATCTTTTAGGTCAGCCTAGATAAAAACTGAAATTATTTCCTCATTTACCTCCTTGTTTTAGAGATCAAAATTGTGTTTCTGGCTTGCTGATACAATTATTTGCTTGTACGCTTGCCAGGCAGTGTAGTACATATCCATCTTTACTACATGTTACACGCCAGCAACTGCTCTGGTTGTGCTAGGCAGTTGGAAAGCAATCTGTTAAAGTCCACAGCATGACGCAAATCCATTCTCCTCTCCTCCTAACACCTTTCTCATTGAGAGCTGTCTTAAAGAGCAATCTCTCTCTATCAACAAATCTCCTTACTAGGGCCTGGACGATAGATCTTATAGTTTACACGCAAGTATTTAAATGATGTTTTCTTGGCTTAGAAGGTTTTTTTATGGGTTTGCAGAATGGAACAGAGATGAAAAACTAGCTGGTTCTACTTCAGCTAGCTGTATATTCTGTTATAATTTGGATGACCATTACCCAGCTACTTCTCTAGGCAAGCTGAAGAGCTGGGCTATTCATCAGTCTGCAAACATAACCCTCATTTAAATCCTCATGCACAGCAGAAAGTATTTAATATTACAATCCATCACATATCTCCCTTGTTGATGTCAGTACACAAGGAGTCTTGATCTTTTTTCTTTTTGAGAGCTACATTTAAAGTTGCATTAGAAGAATGCATGCACTTTTTCAAAAATGTCTGCCTCGCAAATTACACATACCTCTAAACTAGGCACTCTGATGATATGTAATCCCTATCACCAGGATAGATAAGTTTCCATCAACATCTGGTAACATGACTCCTGCAGCACTCATCCACCATGTCTGAAGTCCAACTGTCCTATTAACTCACCTCTGACTTGTTGCAAACTGTCTGCTTCGGCACAAGAGATCCTTTTGTTATGTATGACACTGAATATTAGCGATGGGACAGAGTTTCTAGGACTCTGAAAGGGACTCAGGAAACTGGGCTGAGCTGCTGGCTCAGCCATGAAATACTTGTGTAGCTCTGGGCATTCCCTTCTTGACTCCATGATTTCGTTTCACCAAATCAGAAGAAAATGGTAATACTGATCTCTACGGAGCCTTTCAAAGTGTGCAGACTAAAACTGCTTTATGGGTCAATATAATTAAAGAAAGGTGAGATTCTATACTATTCATTACATCTAAAAGACGTAATGCATAAATGCACAGTAATTTGTTTAAATTTCCAAGAGTATACACAAAGTTATTTTTAAACCTCTTCCACCTCTTCCCTTTAGTATTTTTTATTTTAAGATAAAAAGCCCAAGAAAGCGACCTATTCATTCATCACATTAGTTTTCCTCTGGCCTACTCGCAGTTGATTCATTTTAAATTAGTAATTGAAATTATGAAAGGAATGTAGAGCACAGATGAAGCTAGCATGAATTTTGCACATGTGATTCCAGAACGAAGAGTTTGAAATGAAAGACAGTCATCTGAGATTGGTGTAGAACTGCAGAACAGCTCTGTAAATAACACAGCAACAGAACAGATTTCTCACCAACACCAGCAGCAAATTTCAGCAAAGCTACACTTTACTGCAGTTATTGGGGGCACTTCTGCACAGATTTCTGTGCTGGAATTGCAAAGTCCATCATAAACATTAAATAAAATAAAAATAATGAGTTTCCTAAATTGCAAGTACATATTGATTATAAAAATGACATTGAAATTCCAGCAAATACTTTCCAGAAAAAGGAGTAGCAGAACTTTCATTTTCACTAGACTTCATTAATTAGCTTTTAATGATCACAAAGTTCCTATCACCCAGCCAAAACACATACAAAGGTTTTAGCACACCAAAAAATACCCCAAAAGAGGGCTACTCAGAGTATGTGAAAGTGCTGTCTTCTAGTCACAGGCTTCTTTTTTATCTTACTATGCTTTAATTCCTATACTTTATTCCATACTTTTTTCTCCCAGAGCTATACTTTTATGTCCTAAACTATTTTCAAAACTTTGAGACTTCTAGTATTGTGCTTTAGGCCTACTCTGTAATTTAACATAATTTGTTATAACTGCTGGAATTATTAAAAAAGTTTAAAGGGATAATTTCTAGAATAAGATATAGATGCAAAGATTTCTTGCTGACAGAGGCCCCAGAGGAGTTCAGATTTGTCTTTATATTCAGAGGGGGGTTGGACTAGATGACCCACAGAGGTCCCTTCCAACTCCTACTATTCTGTGATATTCTGTGATATTCTGTGATCTATACAGTATATTAAATTTTATATCAACTTTCCTTTCTCTGATTATCTCTATCATTTCTATCTATGAAATCCACCAGCATTCAGCACAACTGAGATCTAATTTCAGAAGAGCTGTTCAGTATCTTGTATGTAGATTTGATATCCTGCAGGATATGCACCAATACCTAAAATGTAATGAAGGAAATTAAACAGGGAATGAAAGTGGTGGCTTCCTCCATTACCACTGTGAGTGGTAGACACTGTGTTTTCTCTTGGTGTCTGGGACATTACAGAAACATTTATCTTTCAGACTATTTGTTTTTGTTTATTTGACTTTGTTGTCTTCTTTCAACAGAAGCACCTCCATTCCTCTCATCATCATTATTTCATCTTGACTATGAAGAAGTTCAGCGCTATACATTGAGGAAAAGGAGCTGCTAACTCTTTAAGATTAAAGTAAGAAAATACAAAATGTTGTCTAAAATTGCTTCTGAATTCCCTTCTGTGGGGTGGAATATTTTTAGTGTAGGAACAGATAGTCTGTCTTTGGTGAGACCCAGGACACAGCAATGGAGGATAAGCAGAGACAAAAGCTTTTCATCAGGGCAAATGAAGATACAAAACACTAATCTGCTAGTCTCCCTCCTTTCGTGCAAAGGGGAGAACAAAAAGCAAGAGTTGTGCAAGGTTAGCATTAACATGTTAATATTTTGGCATTGACACTTTCTGGCACCATGTCAGAATACCTGGAGGTCATTTTGTGAGGCAAAGACACTTCTGAGAAAGGCTGGTGGACAATAAACAAGACTTCCTTCAACAACATTGTAGGAAAAGTGCACCTACCCAAAGAAATGGTCATCAGGCACTAGAGAAAGAGGTAGAAGAGCTGAAAGACAACACAGTTGCAAGAAAATCAGTAGCAGAAAGACCAGTATGGTCAAAAGGAGGTGGATGGGCCCTGGTATTTACCCAGGAATAACTGAAAGCATCCAAGTTGGAGCTGGAGGAACAGAACGGAGAACCTTGCCTCTGCTCTGCAGCCACTAACTGGACAGTAAATAGTTTCAGCATTCAACAAACCAAAGTCTTTAAGGAGCACATTTCTGAATTAAAATCCTACCCTAAAAAATCAAAAGTACATTAACAAATACTGCTTCTTAAATTATGTGTATGACCAGGGATAACATAAATTCTGTCAATATCAAGTCCAGGAAAAAAAGCCTAGCGAATGTGATAAATCATATTCTTCTTTCCACAAATAAAGTTTAGCCTGTGACTTGTTACTTAACAAAACCACATAACTTCATTATTCCTAATGCATCAGCACCAATAGTAAATTGCAATAGGTAAACATTTCCTGAATATTATATTAAATTTGTGTTTCATTTGTCATAAATGCCACTGAAGAAAAAGCAGTCAACCCCAAGGATTCTCAAGTACATATTGAATCATTGGTCATTTTACCCTCAAAAGAATTTGAATTTCAACTAGAATTTTTGATTGAACCCCTTCGATTTTAGCGTATGATTTTATCTACCAAGTTGCTAAGGCAACCAATGATTATAGCTGCTGGACAAAATTCACAGAATTGTTAATCGATCTTAATGTGGATACACTGCATCTGTAGTTCTTTCACAGGGGAAACAGACAATGCTAAAGAAAAAAAATGTGTTTAATCCTTAGATTAAAACATGCAATGACACGAAATTGCAAATATGCTTTTCATAATAAGCATCTATATTAGAAATACCATCTTTTAAAACCAGTTGTTCCAACAGAGAGAAATCCTTCACTGAGGTTTCTATATCCCCCAGCAGTGTGTGCCTCGGAGACATCTAATCAATGACCTTTTTAATGTGCTTGACTCTGCCTGTGCTCTGAAAGGGGGAGAATGGATATATCCTAATCGAAGGTTGCAGTCAGCTTTCTAATACGATTGTGTTAGAGGATAACCTCTGTATGGTGCTATTATCAAATCTGTGTACTATTTGCCTGGCCCACTATACAAAGAGTAATGGCCAGCCAAGGTGTGGCCAAGAATGTTTGCAGCTCTGTTCTTCATCATGTTTTCACCATGAGCCTTAACCAATCACTTAAGATCTCTATGTCTGTTCCAGGTTCCCAGTTCACTAGTATAAAGTTGTAATCAGTCTTAGCTACTACAGAGGCATGTTGTGATATCAACTAACTTAGAAATTTTGTACTTTTAAAATATCCTTAACATTAAGTGTTATGATTAGCTGATACGTAGCATATTCATTTGAATGGCCACCAGTAGTTAGCCAGGAAATGTATTTTCTATTTTATGGTCCCATTAAGTGTCCATAAATTTATGTATCCAGATTTAGCTAACTTAGCATTTATGAGAGTGCTTTCACTCTGGTTTATTCTACTTCACTCTTAAAGACAGCAACAAAACTCTTCTACACATAGCCAGCTAGTGTCTACTTCCTAATGTATTTCTTGGAAAAAACTTAACTATAGTACACTAAGCCAGTATTTTGCAAAACAAATAAATGTAATTATGCCATATATTTATTTATAATTTCTTGAACTGATATTTCTCATTTGGTGACTGTTCTTCACACCCTTTTGCTCTTGTAATCTAGAGCATCTCTTGTTCACTTTGCTTTCCTCAATAAATTTAACCTAGAATAACAAATCTGCAAAAATAAATCAGGGACTAATACCTGTGACCACAAAATCGTGTTCCAGGTGAAGGAGTCAAAGAACCAGCACAAGTTTCAAATGAGTTCCAGTGCAAGACCATTTGGACTTCACTAGTTGAGAAAGAAGGTTGCAGGTATACAACCAAGGAAGAATTTTCTTTGGCAGCTGATACAAAAAGCAAATTATATGGTCTTTCATCATGTCTTGGAATTTATGAAATTTTTGATGGTAAACTAACCCATCACAACGTGCAGACATAAGATAGATCATTAACCTTTTTGATACTTAATAATAAATTAATATTGTTTGTGGAAACAAGGATGTAGTCCTCCCCTGTACCACGTGAAACCAGAAGCCCTAATGCTACAAAGGCATACGAGTGTAACTCGTAAAGGCATATGAGCATAACTCGTAAAGGCATATGAGCATAACTCACTAATGAACTGTGAGTAGCCCTCACGATTATACTGCATATAATATAGTACTTCACGTAATGCATATCTCATACTAAATGAGATAATGTCCCAAAAGAAAGGAAAAGTGAATTACGAAGATGTGCTTCACACTATTTAAGAGGTTGATCCAGAAGATATACTTTTTCCCGTTTAGGTCTTGAAATCAAAACTAAACCAGAAAAAGTTTTTTGAAGGAAAGATTAAAGAAGGATGGAACTAAAACTGAATTATTTTACACAACTTTTTTATTTCTTCTGATTTTCTCATGTATCTTCCTCATATCTTACTTCATCTTCACAATATTTTAATTGTCCTCTTCCTAGTGTTTGTTACAAATTCCTCATTTTTCCAGTCCTAGTCTCTTTTCATTTTATCTAGTGTTTGTTCAGTATTTTTAAAGATTTCTATCCCCCTCTGCACCTTGTAGGTGTTACCCGTTACTGTCCTTTCTACCTTGCAGTAGTTACTGTGTTAACTTATTTTCTAAATATCTCTCTGAAGAAACTTGCCGAGCTGTTTTAACTAAAGGAGGCACATATTGCACTGTAATGAGGAGAAAACTTTGGATTACTTTAAAAGACTGAAGTTAAGAAACATATATAACCCCTCATTAAAAAAAAAAAAAAAATTTAGGCTTCCTTGCAAACTTCTTATATAAGACATTTGCATTCACACATATATAAATATGACTGTCAACTATTTTTTGGTCTTCCTAAGGAAGTTAACTAAGATGGAAGGCTTTGAACAAATGAAGGGATCTCTGTCTGAGAGAATGAAATTGAATTGTGCATTCAGCCAAAAATTAGGCTACATTAGAAATTCTTAAGAAGTTCTATGCAATGCCATATACTTAGTACAGGATGCTACTTGAGCAGAATGGTTTCACAGATGAAACAGTAGAAGGTGCTTCATCCCTTTTGCAAATCATTCACATGAAACAAATCTTAAAAAAGGCCCTTAATTGGAACACTCCAAAGCTTTTCTAACAGGACAGCCCAGTTTTAAACTTTTTTCCCTTATATCTATACAAAATCAAAGGTATCTAAACAAAACATGCTACATATACAGTTAAGCAACTTGTGTCATAAACGTTTTATTCATCTAAAACACATCAATAAAATTCCCTTTGAAACTCTATTTTACACCAGATGCCTCATGAAAAAGGCACTTTGTTTGTGCAGTTTTGATAATATTCCAAGTAATGGACAATAACACAGCAGAAGAGAAGGCTGCAGGGAGACCTTCTTGCAGCTTTCCACTACCTGAAGGGGGCCTATAGCAAACATTAGGAAAATATTTTCAGCAGGGCTTGTTGTGATAGAACAAGGACCAATGGCTTTAAACTAAGGGAGGGTAGGTTTAGACTAGATATAAGGAAGAAATTCTTTACTATGAGGGTGGTGAAACACTGGCACAGGTTGTCCAGAGAGGCAGTGGAGGCGCCATCCCTGGAAACATTCAAGGCCAGGTTGGACGGAGCTCTGAGCAACCTGATCTAGTTGAAGATATCCCTGCTCACTGCAGGGGGGTTGGGCTAGATGACCTTTAAAGGTCCCTTCCAACCCAAAGCATTCCATGATTCTATGATTTAGGCTGAACTCTCCATTCACTTAAATCAGGACTTCTGCCAAAAGATAAGTACACCCAGTAACAGTTACACATGCACACAGTTACAACAAAAGATAATATTAAAAATTTTTCATTCGATGCTTTCATCACTTGTTATTTGACCATCTTTTTTTCCCCATTCCAAAAAACTTGCTCACTCTTGACAAGAGCTATATTTTGCCTGCCTGATTCTTAATTTTTTCCTTACTGTAGTTAATTCAAAATGTCATGACAGATCAGGCAAGCAGAATTATTATCATACACATGGGATTTCTTTTAAAAAACAACAAATTATTTAGAAAGTTAAAGTTTATAAAAGGCGACTCTGACAAATAGTTTATGAATGAAATTTTACAAAGTACTTGTCAGAGTATAATCTCTACAGCCTCTGTTATTAGGCAGGTTATAAATGTAAAAAAAAAAAGATTGTCATTTCCTTTTACTCTAAATATAAGAAGTTTTAATTTATATAGTACTGTAAATAGAACCAAGTTTTAGTCTTAGATTTAGTATGAGTCTTAGAAAGCCTTGCTGAGCTAGTTTAAATCCTGTCCTTTTTCATTTGCTGAAGAGTGGGTGGGGGAAGAGAGGGAAGAGCTGTAATCAAAGATTGCAGCATAACATAGCAGCAGAGAACTATGAACTGGTAATTCCAAGATTTGGATTCAAGCTGCAGTGGAGTACACCATATGTGATATCCACCATCTTAAAGGCAAAAGCCTTGTTTCACTTACCCTGGACTTAAAGAAAGCCAGAAATGGCATCTCTCATATCTCCCTTCCAAGCCATATTCTCCTCATCATTCAGACCACAGTACTGGAAGGACATTTGATGACTTATTCTCAAGAAGCCTCTTAGATGTGCAACAATAAACAGCTGAACATTTCCAAAAGCAGGTTTAAACCCCAGTGACGAGATGAGAAGTGAGTCTCTTTTGGTTGTTTCTGTTTTTTTCTTTTTTGTTTTGTTTTTTTTTTTGGGGTGGGAAGGGTGTCATGAACATTTGGCAAATAACCCAACATATCCTGCCAAGAGCAGAGAGCGAATGCAGTGTTTATGTGGCAAAACGGCATATTTTGCCAAAGCCAGCCATAGATGGTTCATTGTGTACCCTGAAAGAGTTTACAATTCTAGAGTTCACAGCTCTTGGTGTGGAAATTGTCTGTAGTTCAGGTGTAAAGGTAACTTTTATTCTGTATCTTCACAAATCAAAATAAAGATTCAAAGTTAAAAGGATTGTTGCATGTATTCTCAGAAAGTCCATACATATTTTGTCACATATTCTCTGTAAACCTGAGCAAACAACGGTTTATTCATTCAATAACTGAACAAAGATACTAATCATGTCAGGTAGATCTGAAATATTTAATTCAGTCCAATACAAAAGTTTTCATCTGAAAGGGGAAATATTATTTCTTTTTCTATACTTACTTTTGAATATTTTGTTCCATTTTGGAATGCCAGTTTAAAAAGACAAATCCAAAAATCTTTTACAGCTATGAAAACAAAATGTTTTGATTTTTCCAAAATAAACCTTACATTAAAAGTGTGAATTCAAAACACCGTTATTTTTTTTTTCCTTCTCCTTTATTTAGATGAAATTATTTGTTGACTTTGACTTGAAAGTTTTAAGATAAAACTGAAGTAGTTTTTTTGTAGCAAATTTACTATTGAAACTCTCACCATCTGTACTCGTGGTAAACACTCTATGTAGTTAGATTCTTAGATTTAAGCTACCATTTCTGACAATAAACATGCATATGTGGATTCTTTTTATACTGAAAAGTACAGTTTTGTTTCAGCCATGTGACTTAAAATCAAGAAGAAGAAAACAGTTTTTCTCCATATTTAAACACGATACCACTCCTTAAATATTTCAGAAAGATCACAAAAAGTTTATTAATTTCAGCAGACTGCTTCTAGAACAACACAAAGTGTCAAACTGTAGAGCAAAACCCACAAGAAGGTATCACCATCTTGTAGGATCAGCTATTTTTGTTTGGTTGGCTTCCTGGAGACTAGTAAACTGATAGGAAAAACCTTTTAATTTAATTTGCTCTACAGCAGTAACTCTGGAGCGAGTGAAGTTGTGCATTAACTTATGCAGCCCCTAAGGTGACATCTGAAAATTACTCATTCCTTTTATCTAGGGCTTTGAAGACAATACTGAATTTAACATGATGGTTATCACCAGCTTTTGCTAAATGAAATTAGTACACAATCAGACTACATTCACTAAAATGTGTTTTATTTCTCTCAATCCCTGTATGATATCATCAGCCAACAATGCAGAAAGATAACAGGAATGTTCTAAATGCAATTAATTCTCAGTGATCTGTTTGTTAGAAAAATGTTAAAGTTTTGTTAAGAATGTGATAAAAACACATCATGAAATTCACAAGTAAAGTTTCAAGTGATACACATGCATAACACTTTATTTTGATTATACGTACAACAAGGTTTATCTCTGGTATGAAAATATGCTGTAAAACAGAAGTGGACGTTCTTCTGCATGACTTAACTGTACAGAACTGAAAACAATACATCATGTTTCCATCCTATGACGCATTTAAGACTATGCTGTCAGTGACGCAAATATTCTTTTTTTTTTGAGTGTCTCGTAAACTGGAAACATGTAATTATTTTAAAGATTTTCTGTTATCATAAGAACTTTGACCCCATGAATGAAAAATAAAACAAAGAAATCTATTATTATTTTTAAACAACTTGCAGCTGTTAAGCCTATCTCACAGTTTAGTGTGCCTAATTCACCTTTTAAGCAGGAATTTCAGACACTGAAGCTGTTTTTTTTCCTTCTGCAGATTCCAGAAATTGCCACTGAGTCAGCAGATTTCTGGAGTTTCCAATCTGCAGAACCTTGAAAAATTTATATATGACAGGTTATTGCTTCCTCTTAAACAGAGACCTGCTTTAGCAGGGAGACACTCACAGGACAGCAAGATGCGTTGTACTCTACAGCTTAACTGAAAACCTTACTAAAATATGATTTCCTATCCATCCGCACAGTTGCATGTGATTCATGTTTTCTGACTTTTTTTCCTCCTATCTGAGAGGTGCTGATTTTTCATGTTCTCTCATGATTTTTTTCCAGATTTCAAACAAATAGACCCATGAGCAGCAGAATCAACAAGGCCTCCTTTCCTATGCCTTTGAGTTGTTTTGTTAAATTCCAATGTATAATAAGATGTACCCCCAACAGAAGATTCTGCTATGGTGGAAATTTCACATTTTCTCTCTTTCTCACTTTTCCAACTCCCAAACTTAGCTGGATTGATTCACTAGTATCTAATACCAGATGACTTCATGCTACATCTTTCGTCTACTTGTTTATCTTTTTTTACGGAAGTCATAGGAATTTCATTTCATCTACCGACCACTTCACGATTGGATTGCAAATGACCAAAAGGGAAAAAAATCAGAGAAAGGGGCAAGAATTAGCATCATGGCCTAACGCGGTATTTTGTTCAGAAAACATAAAAAAATACTTTTTTTCTTTTCCCATTGCAATCTGCGTATTTCTTATTATTTTTGCATTTCTAAAAGCTTTATGTTATAGAACCTCTTATGGCATGAGAATGTTGTCAATAATTCAGTTCTTTACTTTTGCCATTCATTCATAAATATTTTGATTAATAAATTCAGTCACTACTGTACTTAAAGATATGTCCACAAAGCGGTAAGCCATCTCTAAAACATTCAGTTACTTATCAATGTGTAGTTTATATTTCCCTTTCCATTGTAGATAAGCATATTTTTTTTAAATTACACTCTATCATCTGCTGTTCTTCCAGATCTGTTTAATTCATCTGAAATGCCTTACAGCTTTGTTTTGTTTTCACTACCCAGAATAATTGTGTGCCATCTGCAAATTGCCCTGTGCTTATCTAGCTATTTCCCTCATAAATAATTACAATATTTGTATTTCTATAGACCATTCTTGGACAGATTTCAAAATGTGTACAGACTTTCCTTGGTCCAGGTTGTCCTGGAATAACCTTAGCTTCCCTTTTGCCGTACTGCAAATAGTCCGTTCATTTCTCTCAATTGTTTTGATTACTTGGATTCTAATATTCCCTCGTATTATATTTTCAGAAATATTTTCTTTTCTTAGTGACTTAGAGTGATGGGACTTTGTCAAAGTTATTTACTAAGCACGAATAAATGTCTTCAGCCTCTTTTCCACTTACTACTAATTTATTGACACTATCAGAGATTCCATTAAGATAAAGAAATCTTTTTTTCTGTTACAGAATCTATTCCTGTTTGTTCCAATCCCATTACATTTATCTCATTAAAAGTACCTGGCACAGATTTTCTGATGTGTAATTCCCAAGATTGTCCCCAGTGTTCCTTGAAAGAGAGATAAACATTTGCTGCCATCCAGTTCTCTGAATGGAACAGCGTTGATACTGCGTAGTTTTATGAACTACCCTTCAGCCATCTTATTCTATGTAATTAATACTACCTGTAAGAGAGAAAGATTTTCGTCTACTTTATACTTTTGCGAGTATACTATACCACCAACTTTTAAAAATCTAGAGTTAAATTACCCCAACGGAAAATTTACTTATATCTCTGGAGAATAGACAGTAGCAAGCAGATACAGTTCTTTGCTTCTAGGACCAGATTTCATCCCTGATGCACATTCAGCCCTGGAAGCTCTGAGGAGAGTGGTTTGGACCCCTGCAACCCTCCCAAAGCTGCAAAAAAGCCGCTCATACTGAGAATCCAAGGCTAAGCATAGACCATGAGGACAAGTGGGTGGTAGATTCCCACTCTATGACCTTAACCCTTCAGAAAAATAGATGAGACTGCGTGAATACACAGGGTCAACATGGTCTGGCACTGCACCTACACTAATTAGCCCTCTAGCAATGTTAACAACGCAAAACACCATTGTCCAATGTCCCCAGCACTTTCCCAGTCTTTATTTGTGGTGTAATATTTGCAAAAGTAGTGTGCAGTGTGAGCTGCAGGGTGGGTGCAGGGCATAGAAAGCTTAAACTGGGGATGAGGGTGAGATTAAAAACACGAAGACTTTGATTTCCTGTCTTCTCCATCTTTTTAATTTTTCATCAAATGCTTATTCTTGACCCAGAATCAGCCACAAGCTGCAGTTGCCTGGGTAGTCTCTACCACCATGTCCCCCAGCAAGTGACTCTTCCCTCCTTCATGGAATCATAGAATCATGGATTGGAAAAGACCTGTAAGATCATCAAGTCCAAACATGAACCCAACACCACCATGCCTAATAAACCATATCCCGAAGTGCCACATCTACATGCTTTTTGAATACCTCCAGGGATGGTGACTAAATCACTTCCCTGGGTAGCCTGTTCCAATGTCTGACCACTCTCTCAGTAAAGAAAAATTTCCTAATATCCAGTCTAAACCTCCTCTGATGCAACTTGAGACTATTGCCTCTCGTCCTATAACTAGTTACTTGGGACAAGAGACCAACACCTGACCCACTACAACATCCTTTCAGGTAGCTGTAAAGAGTAGTAAGTTCCCCCCTCAGCCTCCTCTTCTTCAGACTAAACAGCCCCTGCTCCCTCAGCCGCTCCTCGTAAGACTTGTTCTCCAGACCCCAGACTCACCAGCCTCGTTGCCCTTCTCTGGGCACGCCCCAGCACCTCAATATCCTTCTTGTAGTGAGGGGCCCAAAACTGAACACAGGACTCCAGGTGCGGCCTCACCAATGCTGAGTACAGCGGCAAGATCACCTCCCTAGTCCTGCTGGCCACACCATTCCTGATACAAGCCAGGATGCCGTAGGCCTTCTTGGCCACCTGGGCACACTGCTGCCTCATGTTCAGCCAGCTGTCAACACAGCTTGACATGGCTTCCCCACGGTCAAACAGATGTGAAAGCAGTCATTGAGCACACACATCTCGCATGGAAAGGGAAGCTGGGACTAGAAAACAGGCAGTTCTGGTGGAGGAGAAAGCAATTCCAGAGTGTAAGGACTCTGCAAATTCTGCATTTTGACATTCCATAAAGTGTTGCCCTAATGGTTTTTTGGTTTATGTAGCAAGCTGTTAATTTTTTCTTCTTAATAAGATCGTATCACAGGTTCAAATGCCACTGCAGCCTCCAAGACATTGCCAGAGAACAGAAATAAAGTACACCAAGCTGCCCGCCACCAGTGCTCCCAGAAGGCAGTGTCAGAACATGAAACCTATTACTAAGTAATAACTATAACGCTCTAATAAATAATATTATGGAGAATTCAGATCAGACCATCCACCTGTCATAGGTCTTCACCATTATATCTAGTAAACCAACAAACATCAGCAGAAAGGGTTTGTGAGGCGAGGTGGAAATGGGTGTCGCTGCAAACAAAGGGTGCCCACAAGGATGTGCCAAAAACTGTTATACTACATCTCAAGCTTCTTAATGAAGCATTCACCCTATGATAATTAAGAAATCTCATTTGTACTAACCATTATGATGAAAATGATGTTGAAAAACCCATCTAATTGAAAGTGTAGTAACACTCATCAACTCAGTTCAACATGTGGAGAATTAAATCACGGACACTAATATATTAACACACTAAGTAAGTGGTGGTGTGTTGTTTAGGGGGTTAATTTCTACATTGGGCAATCATGGTAGATTCTTATTGTTTAAGTCTCTTTAGTTAAAAGATCTATCTTATAACTAATAGTTAAGAGTTCACTATTCTCAGAACCATTTTCAATTAACACCAAGGGGAGATTTTCAAAATGTATGTATTTGTGTGTTTCTCACTCAGTGAGATACAAAGCATCAGCAGAGTGTTAATGGGAAAAAGCCAATAAATGCAATAAGATAGCACTGGTCTATAATTCAGCCTCAAGATATAAGCATCTTTAGCTAAAGAAATTACAAATGAATTACACAAAAGTTAAAAAGTAGATATAATTTGATTACAGTAGATAGATTAGTAGATAACATTTGAATATACACAGGGATTCCTATTAATTTCTGCTCACTTGTATTGGTTTTATCCTGAGAAACTCTGGGGCAGCACAACATTTGAGCTTTTCCTTGTCTGTACAATGCTTAGGACATGGAGCCCTGCATTGCAATCATAGCCCCTGGGTAATGCTACAAACTAAATTATCATCATCATTCAGATTGAATTAAGAGGCTTGGAAAGAATATGCAGCTAGGGAGGAATCTCCGGACCAGTCTTGCTTAGATCATTACTGATATCTATAATGAGAAGGGCAATGGAATATTTGCTTTGATGTATTCAGGGATCTGGTAAGGATTGCCCTAATAACATGGTCAGTAATCTTGATGTAGCAAAGATAAGATGATCTGAGCTGTGCTACAGGAGGGTGACTCCAAGAACAGATGAATTTCATCCTCTCCCACACCTCTCATTTTATCATCAGATGAGATTCTCAAAAAGAATTTAAAAGAGTTTAGAAGAGTGGCTTACAGTCCTTTGAAAATCCAAGGGAGCTGTATTCCTGCTTAAATTAGGCTGAAACCTACTTTTCCCATAAGCCTGAATATAAACAAATCCAGCTTTTCAAGACTATATATAAACACAACCATCATCCCCGGGTTTAGCAGTGTTTCGGAAAATTTTGTACTTCTCCACCCACATATGATGTTACTGAAGTCTGCAGAGAGTTCACCCACAGACGGATGTGACCCACCGTGTACAATGGTGGAGCAAAGCCAACAACCCCCAACTTACAGTCAGGCAAGTCCAGCAAAAATCATTTGGAGGCTGCTATTTTTGTTAAGTTTCTTCCTCTCTAATCTCCCATGGCAATGCTATGAGCAGCTACTAGAAGGGCTCAGCCTCCTTTGAATATTAAATTACTGAAGTTCAGAAGAATTTAATTAGCATCTCACCTACTTACCGTCTTCCAGTGATGCTTCTGCTACGTTTGTGGCACTACATTACAAGCGATTTCAGCTTAATTGAATAACTTGAGTAAAACCTGGGTTCGAATTGCCAGAATTATCTGTATTAAGATAGCTTTAACTGAATTAAAAACCAGAAAAGGTGAGATGATATCTATGCATGCTGTGATACCAGGTTTATGGCAGATACTCTAGTTTATTCACCCTTAATATCACTGTAGTGTCAAAAGAAATATGTTTAAATAACATTGCAGATATACCAGTGGTCTGGGTGTGAGCAGTTAAAGAATTACAAAGACAAATCAGGATGTCAGGTACCAAGAAGTAGGCTCTAAAAGATTTTCAAATGCCTCCTCTATTGGTCCAACAGCTTGTGCCTCTATCTCCCTGGCTTCATATACCCTTGTGCACTTCAGGAACTGACTGCCAACCTCTGTTCTCATGGTTCCTCACATTCTGCTACTTGTAAAATATATTTTCCTGCCAAAAACTTTCATAGTAAACTTCAGTAGACTAGTGCTGGTCTTGCCAACCTCTTGTCCCTTTTCTTCCATCTTGAGATAAATATCACATTCTTAAAATGGAAGCAAGACAGGAAAAAATTTGCAGAGATGGTGAGAGTGAGAGAGTAAAAAAAACAATGGGACAAAGCATGGATTACCTTTTCCTCAGGCTGTTTCTCTACCCCGCTGCATTTCATGTAGCTCCAAACAGGCTTAGACCCTCCCTGGCCTGGGATAACGAGCTGGCATAGGAACTCAGCTGCTGAGTCATTCCACTTCAGCAAACAAGTATGAGAAGAAAAGGTGTGGTGATAACATCGGTATATAAAAAGTTATGACAAGCCATAGATGTATGTTTCTGATGGCTCTGTAGTCCAGTTGAGTATGTAGAGTTTCTAAGTCATTCTGGTCTGAAAAATAAATCTGTATTGGGAAACATATCTGTCCTACTTCTCTGTAGCTACACTGTAAAAGGAGTTTCACTGTCCTGCTGTCCCAATGGGGAAGATATGGCTCCTCAGCACAGACACACACAGTCCTCCAAAGGTATAAATGTGGAAGTTCCCAGTATTTGAAGTGCTAAAGGAGAACAGGGGAAGCAAGGAAATCCCAACACTGCACTTTTTTTATAGCAATAATAGGCGGACATACAGATGCTCTATGACTTTGCTTGACATTTTTTTTCTACTGTATAGAAACATAAATACTGACGTGATGCTCTGCCTGGTTGATTGTTGCCTTTCTCTATACATGCAGCTCTATTTATATCTTAGTCTTTGAGGTACAAGTGTCTGATAGCCCTTGCGGCCTAGTTTACACTCCAAAATAGAGACAGGATTAAAGTTCTCTATTCCCAGTCTTTAGGAGGGTGTAAGTAAATAGCTCTTTCACAAATGGAAACCTGTCTTGGTGTTTTAACTGAGATTGCTTGAGCTGGTTTTTCAGAGATTCTCTGACATCACAACTATTAGTAAAGTATAAGCAATGCAGAAACACCCTTGTCTGCACTTTAATGCACTCATTCCCACTTGCCTTAAGTAAATATAAAATCTCCATGATACTAAAAAAAATAATTCCTTTTCAAAACAGAATTAAAATTATGAACATAATAATTTGGAAAATAACTCATTTTCAGCTGAAACCTCTAATTCAGTTCAGATCTGCTCAGTTTGCAGATTTGTTGCAAAATAGTAAAGGAAATCAGCTGGCTAATGACTGTTGAAGAGGAAAGAGCAGGAATTTGAATGTGAAACTGGATGCAAGTGTGATCTTCAGAAGCTGATTGATGACATTAACACTTCTAGAGTGTAAAGCTGTTAACTTTGAGCTATTTTGGCCAATTCCCAGCAATTAATATAAGCCTTTAAACTCATATTTTATATGTACTATCACTGAAAATTCTATTTCCCTGTTTGACATTTGCTCATCTACTTGATCAAAGACAGAATTTGTGACACTGTCTTCAAAGTAAAAATTTCTTTGTTTGTTGAAAACACCATTACTCTCATCAGCCTTTCCAATGTCATGTTATCAATTATAATAATTTTATTAAGTCATTTTTCAGGTTTAATGATTTTTTCATTTGGAAGCACAAACTTCAGCCCCTAAGGGCTGATTAAATCCAATGCAGCAGTCCAGGCAGATGTTTATTATAGCTGTAGTGGAAGGGAGGTTTTAAAAAAATTAACTCTGCATATTTTCTCCAAGATTATTTTCTACTCAACACACTTTAACCTAAAAAGCTAACTTCTAGCTCTCATGTACGTAAAAGACACATTCTGTTCGCATTTGGAACATAACAGATGCCATTCCCTGTGCTTGAGTGTGTTGGTTGAAAAAATCCATTGCATCTACCGTGGCTCAGAGTTTCTGCAAGTCTAAGTAGAATAAGAGCTGCCAGAGTGCTGCTGTTTCGGTGGGCAACTGTGATCCACTGGATTTGATAACGCTGAACTGTTTCATGTTGCTTTTGCTTGCAGGGAAGAAAACCCACCTTCCAGAAGTAAGAGAAATCTACACAAACTATTCATGAGGATGTTGTACAACAAAGGGGAGGCAGGGAGAACCATTCCTCCTACTCTCTCAAAGCAGCCAAAAAGCAAAGTGATCAGTAAGTGCAATTGTCTTGAACAAGAAGGGCATCAGTTGCTGCAAGTTAACAGCTACCTGGTACAAACTTGTACTTTGTGGGTGCCTCGCAGTATTAACAAAAATCCATGTGTAGGTGTAGGAATAGATATAACAGAAAAGTAAGGAAGAAACCTAGAGAAGAAGTACAGGAGTGGATCCTGAAGGCAGTTCGGAACTCAGGAAAAGTAACAAGAAAAAGGTACCCTGATTAGCTACGGAAAAGAGAACCAAGAGCATGGGAAGGGAGAAGGCAGCAAAAACTACTGTTAGAAATTGAGTTAGTAAGCAGTGCAGATCTTCAAAACGTCCCCTGAGTCATCAAGCCTGCAGACTGTTTTTTGACATTTCCCCCAATCACATCAACCTCAGTAGCAATACCATCTTTTAAAGATTATCTGAAAGCTAGTAACATGATCTGCTGAAATACATATGTTGAATTGAACCAAATGGCAACAAGCATTTTCCATTTAAAATTATTTCTAAGAATCACAGAATCACAGAATCACAGAATGTTCTGGGTTGGAAGGGACCTCTGTGGGTCATCTAGTCCAACCCTCCTGACGAAGCAGGGTCACCTACAGCAGGCTGCACAGGACCTTGTCCAGGTGGGTCTTGAATATCTCCAGAGAAGTAGACTCCACAGCCTCCCTGGGTAACCTGTTCCAGGGCTCTGTCAATTTGGAAACTGATTTTAAGGAAAGTAATACAATTTTACCCAAATTCATTCTTTTAAGAAGTCTTCACAGTACACACAATCTGTCCCATCATTATAGCCTTTTGGCTGAAGCAAATACAAGACCCGAGTAAGATCCACACTGAATATTGATACCAAGATGTTACACAATAATCTCTAAAATTCTTGCTTATTTAGACTAGATTCTTGAAAATAGTTGGAAAATAATGATCAGTTCAGAAAGATTGATTTTTCTTTTAAATGTGAAAATTCTGCTATTTCTTTCACAGCTCTGCAATCCACAAAACTACGTTACAGCAAGATGAAATAACAGCCATGAGAAAGAGGGGTTTAAAAAGGAAGAACCTGGAAACAAAATGTGTATGAGCTTAAGCGCTTCTTGGTCAGGCTGCCAAGATATTCTTCCATAAGGTCTGACTAAACAGATTCTGTCCTCTTTGTGCCGGAGGTTGTACCAATCCAGAACTTCTGGAGCTGCAGACTTCTGCTTTCTACCCTTTTTACACTTGATACTGACAAAAGCCAGAAAGTTTTTGATATGTTACATCATTGGATGGATAAATGCACATAACTTCTCCAAGGGATACCATTCAGAGGGACCTTGACAGGCTGGAGGGGTGGGCCTGCGTGAACTGCATGAAGTTCAGTGAAGGCCAAGTGCAAGGTCCTGCACGTGGGTCAGGGCAATCCCAAACACAAGCACAGGCTGGGAGGAGAGTGGCTTGAGAGCAGCCCTGAGGAGAAGGACTTGGGGGTACTGGTGGACGAGAAGCTCAACATGAGCCGGCAATGTGCGCTTGCAGCCCAGAAAGCCAACA